>VFSW01003457.1_pt1 | contig 23688 bp, 16 predicted proteins | sample 5358111 | NCBI WGS metagenome assembly VFSW01 (sample SAMN11554181, study PRJNA540505) | mine drainage metagenome | isolation source: sediment from site ElyBrook_90M | place: USA: Ely Copper Mine, Vershire, VT | collected 2017
CGCTTTCCTGGCCCGCACCCCAACCCCCCCGGCGGCGCCCCCCCCCCCCCCCCGGGAGTTTCTTTTTTACGGGGGTGATTTCGGTACCCTCACCGGAAAAGCAGTTCTGTGCCGCTCTCTGGATCGCGGGCTGCTTTGTGATCTCCTGGGATGGATGTTTGTGGCGAAAGACCTACAGGTACTTACTGCAGGTACTTATGACTCAACTTCGATTGAATGGCAGGGAAACGTCCGTCGGCTCGAAATCCTCCACCCGGCTGCGTTCTCTGAACTCTGCAACGGCAACCCGGACGAACTCCGCAATCCTGCTCTTGAACGTTGCAGCATCGAATTGCAGCGAATGTTCGCGAATCGTTCGAGCACAGAACGCGTCTTCCATCGCTTCAAAGTTAAGGATTGCTCTCTCTATGCTTGATGGGGTTTGTTCGGAGAAGAAAACTCCGGTCGGGTTTTCCATCCCAGTTTCATTGGGAAAAACACCCCGCACTGTTTCCAGCACACCACCGGAAGCATACGCAATCACTGGGCGACCAAAGCTCTGCGCCTCCACGGGGACGATTCCGAAATCTTCTTCGCCCGGAAACAGCAGCGCGCGGCAACCCGCCAGTTCCTCTCGCAGTTCGTTGTCGCTCACCCGTCCCAGGAACTCTACTGTGGGTCCGGCCATTCGCCGCAGAGCCGTGAATTGCGGCCCCCCGCCGATGACCTTCAAGCGCCTGCCCAACTTCGTGCAGGCGTTCACGGCCAAGTCAAATCGCTTGTAGTCAACCAGTCGCCCAATCGCCAGGTAGTAGTCGCCGGGAGTGCCGCTGATCGTAGACGCCGCGGCATCCACCGGAGGATAAATCACCGCGCTCTCGTGTCCGTAGTGCTTCCGGATGCGCGTTGCGATGAAACGCGAGTTCGCCACGAAATAATCCACCCGCCCCGCGCTCGCATAGTCCCATAGCCGCATGTAGTGCGCGACGAGCGAAAAAATGCTGCCCACCACTGGCCCCATGCCGCGTCTGTACTCCGGATACATATCCCAGATATACCGCATGGGAGAGTGGCAATAACATATGTGGCATGTCTTCGATGAGGTGAGCACGCCCTTCGCGGGGCCCGACTCGGAGCTGATCACCAGGTCATAGCCGCTGAGATCAAACTGCTCCAGTGCCAGGGGCTGCAGGAAAAGAAAGTGGCGATGATATTTAATCGCTCCCGGAATTCGCTGCAAGAATGAAGTCTGCAATTTCCGCTTCTGCAGAATCGGAGCAAGCGTTGAACGGTCAGCCACCAGCGAGAACAGGTCGGCCTGCGGAAACACCTCTGCCAGAGCCTCCACGACTCGCTCGCCTCCGCCACGTCCCACAAACCAATAGTGGACGATGGCGACGCGAAGCTTGGACAGTTCAGGACCCGCGGAAAATGACTTTTGCATCAACCAACTGCTTCCTTCCCGTCTATCCTAAATATATCAGCACAGACGCACGCTAAGAGCGCGAAGTCTGTAGCAGAAGTCCCATGAAATCCCCTGGCGTTGCGCGGCTGCACATAGTTACTCGGTTGCAGGCACCGCATCCCCAGACACCGGGAAAAAGACCCGGAAGGTACTACCCTGGCTCGGTTCACTCTTTACTGTTACGACGCCACGGTGGGCGCGCACAATCCCAAGGACCACGGCCAGGCCCATGCCTCGGCCAGTGAGTTTGCTTGAGAAAAACGGATCGAAGAGCTTCTCGATGTCCTTGTCCTCAATTCCACAACCCGCATCCGTTACTTCCAGGCAGGCATAAGCATTGTTCAGCGGCTGCCAATCCAAAGGGAAACGGTGTACTGCGGAAATATTCACGGCAAGAACCGTTTTGACGCACAGGTGAATGGCGCCCCTACCCTCACCGAGGGACTCCCAGGCATTGGTGGTCAGGCTGGTGAGGACCTGCAGTATCTGGTTCGCGTTCGCCATAATGACCGGCCCCGAAGAGGGGAAATCGGTTTCCAGTGCTATGTCTCTCGACAGAATGGCTTGAAGCATCGGCACACTTCGGCGGCAAGTCTGCGAAAGGTCAAGTGGCTCATGTTTGTCAAACGATTGGCCGAGGTAGGTCAGCATCAGGCCGCTCATCTTCGCTGCCTGGAAGGAGGCTTTCATGGCTGCGGTGATTCCTTCATGAAGATCCGCCCCCCGAAGGAACGCCGTCATGGCCAGTTCCAGATTCGCGATCACCGCTCCGAGCTGGTTATTAAAATGGTGGGCGATGGCCCCGGCCATACGGCCCAGGCTTTCGGCCTTCTGGAGTTGCTGGTTTTGAGCCTCCAGCTTTCTTCTCTCCACCTCGGCCTGCTTGCGCTCGGTGATATCGCGGACAATGACGACCATGCCGGTGGGCGATCCCTCTGCATCCCGCATGAACTCAGTGTTCACCTCGATGTCGAAGGTGCTTCCATCGGGGCGCAGACCAAGGTATTCACTCGGGCCCGTAATGACGCCTTGGCGTTTTAGGACAATTTGGGAACGCGCGCGATCTCGATCTTCGGCGACGATGAAATCGGTGACCAGACGTCCTAGAAATTCTTCTTCCCGTTCACAACCGAATATTGACCAGGCCACGGGCGAAACCATAAGGATGCGACCCTCCTGATCCGTAATCGTGATGTCGTCGGGGGAAGCATTGACGATCGATCGATACCGTTGCTCACTCCTCTGCAGCGCCTCTTCGGCATGCTTGTGCTCTGCAACCTTTCTTGCCAATTCTTCATTAGTCTGTTGCAGATTATGGTTCGCCTCGGAAAGTTGAATCGTCCGTTCGACGACCTGTTCTTCCAGGGCCAGATTGCGGTCCACCAGTTCCTTGAGCGGATAGACTTCGCCCTCACGAACCAGGTGGTAGGGAATGGAAATACTGCTGTGCGAAATTTTCCAGCCAGCGGATTCCTTGCGAAAAATCAGTACCAGGCGGGCGGTCTCTCGTGACAGGATATGGTCTTTGATCGGCAGATGGATGGTGAAGAATCCGGTCGCGACGGCGATCGTATCGGCCAGTGACTGGATGGCCAGGTCTTTGAGTTCGATGCGGATCGGATCTTTGACTTGTGCGAAGTCCTGGCGGGTGATCGCGACCCATTCTTCCCGGACTTTGCCCAGAAAATCCCCGCCACCGGTAAAGCCAGAAAAGTCCTCGCTGAAATACGTGGTGAGCTGATCATCGCGGGATGAATACATTCGCAGATAGTCGTCAAACAGTTGCCGAATTCTCTGGAAGTCGCTTGCGTCCATAGAGAGGACCTCATTATCTGCCATACGCATTAGGCTCAACCTCGGACTGGGGCACAGCTCTGAAAACCCGCTTCAGGATTAGACGGTCCATGCCTTCATGGCGGAGTGGTAAACGTCATGCGTTTATGAAAGATGATCCAGTCTAGCTCTTTTCGATAACCGCCGGAAATATGCTGCTCCGGGACGCAACTCGGTTGCCGAACCGGCGCCGGAGCCTGCACGATGTGTTCACGAAGGTTATGGCAGCTTCGTGGCAACCTATTGAATTGATCTCCCATCGGCTAAGCATGAGCACAATGAAACAGATTGTCCCTGGTTCAATACTGAAGAAGCCCCGCACCGTCTGGATGATGATGCCGGCGGCCGTGGTCGCTCCGACGCTGAAAACCATCATTCCACTCCTTGCCGCACTATACGAACGCTTCAATTCGCGCGGCGAGGACGACTTCGCCGACAAGATGAGCGTGGCCTGATGACTGCCTCACGTTCGGATGCCTTGGTGCTCTTCGGTGTGACGGGTGATCTCGCCCACAAGCTGATCTTTCCAGCGCTCTATGCGATGACGAAACGAGGCACCCTCAATGTCCCGGTAATCGGCGTCGCCTTTCCGAAGTGGAGTCTGGCGCAGCTGCACAAACGCGTAACGGACAGCATAAAGCGATCAGGCAGGATCGATAACCAACGTGCCCTCGAGCATCTTCTCTCTCTTTTAAAGTATGTGAGTGGGGACTATAAAGACCCGGGCACGTTCGGAGCAATAAAAGAGGCAATGGGGAGCGCTCGGCGGCTGGCGCACTACCTGGCCATCCCGCCCTCGCTCTTCGAGACGGTGATTAAAGGACTCGGTGCCGCGAAGCTGGCCCAGAATGCGCGCGTCATCGTCGAAAAGCCGTTCGGACGCGACCTGGCCTCCGCGCGGGAGTTGAACCAAGTTGCGCATAGGGTGTTTCCGGAGCATTCGATCTTCCGCATCGACCACTTTCTCGGGAAAGAGGCGATCATGAATATCCTTTACTTCCGTTTCGCCAATTCGTTCCTGGAGCCGATCTGGAACCGCAACTACGTAGCCAGCGTCCAGATAACCCTATCCGAGAATTTCGGCGTTGAGGATCGCGGTGGGTTTTACGAAACCGCCGGCTGCCTGCGCGACGTGATCCAGAATCACCTATTCCAGATCGTCGCTCTGCTTGCCATGGAGCCGCCGGCCACCAGGGACTTTGACGCCGTTCACATCGAGAAGGCCAAGGTCTTCCAAGCCATGCGCCCTTTGAGGCCGGACGATGTGGTGCGCGGCCAATACGCTGGCTATAGGAAGGAGAAAGACGTGGCAAAGAACTCCGACGTCGAGACTTTCTGTGCCTTGCGACTCTTCATCGACTCATGGCGCTGGGAGGGGGTGCCGTTTTTTCTGCGCTCCGGCAAATATCTGGCCGATACCTCAACCGAAGTCCAGGTCGAACTTAAGCCGCCGCCGCAGAGGCTCTTAGCCGACTCAGCGCCGACGACACGCCCGGCCAACTACTTGCGCTTCCGTCTCTCCCCCGGCGCGGCAATCGCCCTCGCCGCACGCGTCAAACTCGCAGGGAAGGAGTTCGTCGGGGAACAGCGAGAGCTCTACCTGTTCGAAGAAATCACGGGAGAGGAGTCGCCCTACGAGCGGCTTTTGGGCGACGCCATGACCGGTGATGCAACGCTTTTCACCCGTGAGGACGCAGTTGAGGCCGCCTGGGCGGTAGTCAATCCAGTCCTCAAGACCCACCATCGGGTTCTGCCCTACAAGCGCGGCAGCTGGGGGCCGAAAGAGGCTGACGCGATCATCGCTTCAGACGGGGGTTGGCATAATCCCAGACCCAAGGAGTCATCTGGAGTGTGACCGAGACGCCGTGTTTGTGCCCGCCCTGCCGCAACTGTACGTGATTGATGGGCGGCTACCAGAATGGCTCTGTTTTTCTGTTTCGTAATCAAGCTTTTGCGTGAACGCCGCAGATATGAGGCCCGCCGGAGAGATCAGGTGGGCCTTTTCGTGCGTGGACAACATTAGGCAGCAACTCTCTACCAGCAGCTCTGCATCATAAGAAAAACGTGTAGCTGTTTGACGGACCCAACGTTCGCCAAACACTAAAGGCCGTAATGGCAATAGCACTGGGCTTGAGCAGGTCGAGCCTTCGCAATTCCGGAAACCGATGTTTTCGTTCAGTTGTCACTCCTTCAGTCTCTCGTTTTTTTTGCAAGTAACGGTAACGCTTCTGGGGATGGAGAAAAAAATGACTCGCCGTTTATCGAACAACTCCCATGTGTTCTCGATGTTGGTCGTCCCTGCTCTCGCGGCAACTACCAACGCAGCTCGCGCTCTTGTGCGAACAAGAGTAATCACCGTAGCCATACTGGCCGTTCTCGGCCTATCGCTCGTCGCGTGCGGTGGGAGCTCATCAAAGAGCTCAACCCCGACCCCCACCGCAGTGGCCGTCACCACCAATGTTTCCGCGGCGACCGTATCCACCACTGGAACCATGACATTCACGGCATCGGTCACAGGAAGCTCAAATACTGCCGTGACTTGGTCCGTTCAAGAAGCGAATGGCGGCACCATCACCCAAGCCGGTGTGTATACCCCTCCGGCCAAGGCCGGAACTTACCATGTCGTGGCGACCAGTCAAGCCGACCCAACCAAGGTCGCGACGATTGCCGTCACGGTCACTGCCACCGCAGTGGTTGTCACCACCAATGTTTCCACGGCGACAGTATCCACCGCTGGAACCGTGACATTCACGGCATCGGTTACAGGAAGCTCAAATACTGCCGTGACCTGGTCCGTTCAAGAAGCGAATGGCGGCACCATCACCCAAGCCGGCGTTTATACCCCTCCTAGCATTGCCGGAACTTACCATGTCTTGGCGACCAGTCAAGCCGACCCAACCAAGGTCGCGTCGATAACCGTCACGGTCACTGCCGCTATCGTTGGCATCACCATCACTCCTGCGTCAGGGCCTTACTACGCTACCTTGTCCTACCAATTTTCGGCCAACGTCACGGGGTCTTTGAATACAGCCGTAACCTGGTCGGTTCAGGAAGGTGCGTCCGGTGGAACGATCAGCGCCACGGGATTGTACACGGCGCCGGCTAAGGCTGGGACGTATCATGTGATCGCGACCAGTCAAGCGGATGCTACGAAGTCGGCGAGCGCAGCAGTAGCTATCACGATTCCGAGTCCGACATTCACCAGCACGCCGAATATCTCGCCAACACTCGCTCAGGGTGCAACATACACTTACGCGATTACGGCTAACGATCCCGCCGGAACGACGATTACCTATAAGCTGACCACTGGCCCCGCAACGGCTTCGATCAGCGGAAAAACGCTGACTTGGACTCCGCTCACCCTTGAACTACAAATGCCGACTAGCTTTGTCGTTACAGCCACGACCGCCTTGGGCGGTACGAATACACAACCCTTCACGGTGACACCATTGCGCACAGTTACAATGACGCTCATCGATAACCTCTGGACTGCTGGCGGCCAGAGCACGTCGCCGGTTAAAGGAACCAGTCCTGTGGGGGCACTTGTGCCTGGCTCGGCCAAGCTTATCCCCGGCACGGATAATGGCGATGGCACGTATACGATCAACAATGTACCGGCGGGATACTATTGGCTGGTGGACGGTCCCGTCGAAAAGTATTACACCAACGTCAACACGTTCTACGCCGACACGGATTTTATTGGCCAGATGCTCTCAGCTCCTACCACGGCCCAACCGATTGATATCACCGCTCTGCCACTGGACGCGACGGCGTCACCGAACGTCTCGTCGAACGATGTGATCTGGATCGGAAGCCCCAACACAACCGCCTGGTGGGCTCCGCAGGGTCCATCGGCCGGCACTCCGCTGCCAACAACGGGCGTCTCGTTGACCGATACGACCGAGTCGATCGCTCCCGGAACTCTGCCGGCTATTAACTCCGGGACTCCCGGGGATCCCAGCTACATCCTGCAGTTCAGTGTGCCGTCGTCGATAATCAGCGCAAGCCCCCTAAGCTACGTCGGCATGTCCATCGCGGCAGATTACGGTCTCGGAACGGGCTTTAACTACACCAACCTGATCGGAGGGGGGGCGGAGGCACTGACCGCTTCAACCCCGGAGACGCTGTCCTTTACCACAAAGGGCTGGGGTTCGCTGGTTCCCTCCGTTACATACACGCTCTCCGGCGGGACTACGACACCAAGACTGGTGTACTTCGGAACCTATCTGGCGTCTATGCCCTATATCACCCCTGGACACTCGGCAATCGGTGGCGGCTACCCGAGCTGCAGCGGGAGCACCAATCCCGCTAACACAACACTGTGTACGGAGGTCGCTGGACTTGTTGGATGGCCTGCTTATACCAGCGCCGCGCCGGACTCGGCACTCCTCAGCATTCCTCATGGGCAAAACACTCGCGAGGCGGGGAATGACGCTGGTCCGCTCTTCATGGCGTACGCGGCACTGGATTCGCCAACCTGCACTTCGTCGCAGACGACACTCTGTACGCCTCCCGATAACGACACGGTAAGCATGCCGGTTGACAACTCATTTGGATCCACACCGATGGTGTTGTCGAGCCAGGTCGAGGTTCAGGTTCCGCTTGGCTTCACCAAAAACTTCTCCCTGGTTTCCACCAGTCAGATCTCGGTTACCAGGCTCAGTTCGGCGATTCCCGATCAGCCGGTCATCTATCCGGTAACGGCCCCGCTGATCAACGGTGGCGATCTGTACACTTCGCCAAGCACTACACTCTCCGCGCCTCTGACTCTGAGCTGGGCGGCGGCAACCCTCAACAGCGCCGTCAGCGGTGCAAAACTCAGTGGCTATGACGTGATCGTCTACGCTGTGCCCTCAGGCAGCGACAACTGGGGCGCTGCGATTACCGACCTGTACACGACGAGTACTTCGCTCACCATTCCGACAGGGTTATTGTCGGCGGGGAGCTACGTCTTCGTCATCGAAGCGCGGGCAGACGCCCTCGCTGTCCCGAGCGTGAACCCGTGGCATTCCCAATTTCCGCGGGGAACGGCACAGGTCGTATCGGCACCGATGACGATTAGTGGATCGTAATGAGCTGACGGTGCAGTAGGAGAATATCCTCCATCTGCGCTAGTTTGCTCCCAACCAGACGGCCACCGGCTTCTAACTGCCGGTGGCCGTTTTTTCATCACGCCCGTTTCTGCCCATCGAACCTGCCATAGCGCAACGCCAGTGTAGGCAATACAAGCAGATTCAATAGCGTGGATGTCACGAGTCCTCCAAGGATCACAATCGCCATCGGCCCCTCGATTTCGCGGCCTGGGTCGCCGCTGCCGATTGCCAGCGGCAATAAGCCAAGGCCAGTTACCAGCGCCGTCATCAGGATCGGTGCGAGTCGCTCGGAGGCGCCGCGCAGTGCTGTGGCTAGTCCCCAACTCTGGCCTTCCACCCCGACCAGGTGCTCATAGTGTGAGATCAGCATGATCGAGTTTCGCAGCGTGATTCCAAACAAGGTTACAAAACCGACGAGAGAACCAAGTGAAAGATTGCCTCCCGTAAGCAGCGCGGCGGCGACTCCTCCGACCAGTGCGAAGGGCAGGTTTGAAAGCACGAGCAACAGGTTGCGATGATTGCCCGTGACCATCGATAAGAGCAGAACGATTCCCAGCCCGGCCAGCAACGAGTTCATCAAGAGGTCGCGTCGCGCTTGGGCCTGTGCTTCGACCGTACCGGAAAACTCCACGTAACTGCCTGCGGAGAGCGACAGTCGAGAGATGCGCTTGCGCGCTTCGTCCACAAAGGACTCTACCGAGCGCCCTTCAACATTGCAGGTGATGGTCTGCACCCGGCGAGCGCCGTCATGCAGGATGACGTAGCGTCCCGACGACTGGTAAATGTCGGCGACCTGCTTCAGCATCACAAAATTTCCATCGGGACTTCGCAGCGGCAGGGCGCCGATTTCGCTGATCGCGGGCCGATGGCTGGAGGCGAGAACGACGGAAAGGTCAAAGACCCGATTCTCGTCGTAAATCTGTCCCACAACTTCGCCTCCATAGGCGGTCCTTACAACGTCGAGAATCTGGACCGGATCGAAGCCCCAGCGGGCGACGTCGTCCTTTCGCAATCGCACGGCGATCTCCGGTGTCCCAGGAAGTGATTGGATTTGAATCTGCGCCGCGCCACGGACCTGGTTCAGCACGGTGCCGATCTGGGCTGCCTCCTGATCCAGGTGGTCCAGGTCATTTCCGAAGACATTGACCACCACCGGAGCGGTATAGCCGGACAAGGTCTCATCGATCCGCTCGGTCAGGAAACCATTCGACGTGAGAGTTGGGCCGGGAAACTCCGATAGGACTTGCCGGATGCCCGCGTGGGTTGCGGCTACTTGCTTTCCGTTGAGAGCTTGCATGTTCACGTCAATTTCGCTCTCATGTGTGCCCAGGGTGTCGGTTCCCAGCTCGGCCCGCCCGGCTCGTTGCGCCACGGTTTTCACCGACGGAATCTTCAGCAGAGCACCCGTGATCAGGCCTCCCATTCGCATCGACTCCTGCAGAGAAGTCCCTGGCGCGGCCGTCATGTGAACGGTGACGTCCCCCTCGCGTAATTCGGGCAGAAACGATTGACTCAAAAAGAAAAGGCTCCCAATGCCCAGCGCGACCAGAAGCGCGACGGCGGCCATCAGCAGCCGGGGCGCCTTTTCGATTCCCAGCAAAACTTCCTCATATCCCTTCTTCAACCAGCGAACAGCAGGCGGTTCCTGAGGCGCAAGATCGGCCCCACCAAGCAACAGAATGCAGAGCGCGGGTGTAACGGTCAGCGCCACGATCAGTGAGGCGAGGATTGCCCAGATGTAGGCAAGGCCCAGAGGATAAAAGAGTCTCCCTGCCAGGCCAGACATACTGAGCACCGGCACGAACACCAGCATGACCGCGAAGGTCGCGTAAACAACGGCGCTGCGCACCTCGATGGAAGCATGGAGGGCAACACGAGCCGGTGACCTCGGGTGTGGCAATGCCCGGTTCTCACGCAGACGCCGATAGATGTTCTCCACGTCGATCACGGCATCGTCCACCACTTCACCAATCGCAATCGATAGCCCGCCCAGTGTCATCATGTTCAAGCTCAGGCCCATGTGATCAAGCGCGATCACCGCGGCCAGTAGCGAGAGAGGAATTGCAATGCAGGAAATCGCGGCGGTGCGCAGGTTGTACAGAAACAAGAACAGCACCACGATCACCAGGATCGAGCCGACGAGCAACGACTGCCGGACGTTATGAAGCGCGATGTCGATAGAGTCGGCTGAACGAAACACGTCCGAGTGGACGGTAACACCCTGCGCTTCCAAACTCGGGCGCAGCTCCGCAAGCGCCGCATCAAGCCCCCGTGTGACTTCAAGCGCATTGGCTCCATAGGCGGAGTCGATGACCAGAATGACTCCCGGCGTTCCACGGATCGAGGCCGAGCCGATGGCCGGGGCTGGCGCGTCCGTCACGTGGGCAACGTCTCCCAACGTCACATTGCCGCCGTTGTGATGGATCAGCACAGTGCGGGCCAGTTGCGCAGCGGTCAGCGATTGTCCTTCGGTGTCCAGCACGATTCGCTGGTTTGGCGTTTCGACAAAGCCAGCCCCTCGAATCCCGGTGGCTTGCCGCGCCGCCGCGATCACATCCTCGACGCTCACTTCATATTGGACGATCCGTTGCGGGTCGAACTGCACTTGAAGCTGCCGTCTCTCGCCTCCATTGACCTCAACCGCGGCGACTCCTCCAACGGCCAACAGGCGCGGCTTGACCGTCCAGTCGGCAATCGTTCGCAATGTCATGAGCGATTGCTTGTCTGATGTCAGGCCAACGTGCATCACCCAGCTTGTAGTGGTTGTCAGCGGCGTCATCAGTGGAGGCTGAACTCCGCTCGGGAGCTCTCCGGCGACCGTCGATAAACGTTCACTCACCGCCTGCCGGTCGCGATAGATATCCGTCCCAAAGCGGAAGACGACTGTAATTACGGATAAACCTTGAATGGACTTTGAACGCAGAGCGTCGATCCCAGAGACGCCATTGATTGCGTTTTCGATGGGCTGAGTGACGAGAATCTCCACCTGTTCGGAGGAGAGTCCTGGCGCCTCGGTTTGAATCGCAACTTCCGGGGGAGCGAAGTCCGGGAAGTCGCTGTACGGCACACGATAGACGGAAAGAATTCCATAGGCCAGAAACGCGCACCCCAGCGCAACGACAATTCCCCTGTACCGGATCGAGAAGCGGACGATGGCATTCAGCATCGGTTACCCTTCGCTTTAGTTCTCATCGCCTTCGCCTCCGCCCTTACCGTGCAGAAGCATTTCTTCAGAAAGCAGAGCCTGCGCTCCCACGGTCACGATCTTGTCCCCGGCCGAGAATCCTTCTCCGGCGAAGAACCCATCGTCGACAGGCACATCCGTTGCCACAGGACGACGGGTGAACCCGTCAGAGGCTACTTGCATGTAGACCCAAGCTTTACCCTCCGACCACACAACTGCCGAGGCCGGAATGACTACGCCTTTCAGCAGACTTCCAGTCGAGAGGCGAGCAACAAGGTTAAGCCCCGGAGCAAGCCCCGGCTGGCCGGACGCAAGGTAGAGAAAGCTCCTGCCTTGAATTCTGGGATCGACCCTGCGAAACGCCGAGATGAAACTTGCCTGGCTTCGGCCTCCGCTCGGGAGCTCAAGCGAAATACTCTTCGGCGGCGCAAACGCGCTCTCTGAAGGCAGCGTCATCTGGACAAGCGCTGTGCCACCATCGAGAATGTGCTGAAACTGCGTTGAGCCTTCCGTCGCCCACTTTGTCACAATATCGCCCCACTCCTGCCGTATGGAGGACGCTTGCAGATTCAACTGCTGCTCTCCCGCGCGCACGTCGGCCTCATTCGATTGCAACGCAGCTTCCGCCGATTGGAGAGACTTTTCAGAAATGTTCTGGTTTTCTCCGAACAGGGCCTTCAGCCGCGTGTACTCCTTACCGGCAACGTCGGCTTGCACGCGTGCCCTTTGCAGTTGCGCCTGGGTCGCAACATACGTATTGCGAAACGTTGCCAGCTCTTGAACTGAAAGCACGACTGCCGGGAACGTAGCCTGCGCGCGAGTGACGGTCGAGGCAAGGGTTGCAACCGTAAATCCCAGCCGCTTTTGCGTTGGCGCGTCCAGAGTAATCAACGTCTGTCCGTTCTCGACCGTGATCTGAGCAGGCCCTTTCTTGGTCTGATCCTCCGTGTGCTCAACCTTTTCATCGGCGCGATTCCGGCATCCGCTCAACAGCATTAGCATCACAAGCGCGGCGAGAAACATGCCGGTCAATCGAATGCCGGTCAACCGATTCAAAGCAGCTCTGGCGCGCGATTTCATCGTTGCAACTCCTTTGGCAATTGATTCAGCGGCTGGTTCGACGAAAACGCCTCGGGATCGGCAGAAAATACGTCGCCCGGATCGAGCGGGCGTTGCACAGCATCTTCGAGTTCGCCGAGAGCGCTCTGCGCGCGTGCAAGGGCATCGAGCCGCGACCGAGCCAACACGGCGCTTTCGATTTGCACGCCGTTCAGCGCCAGCCGATCCTCTTCACCGAGCTGAACTGCCTGCTGCATCCTCTGTAATTGAGCATCCTGGAGGCCGCGCAGGGAGTGATCGGCTTCGGCCAGTTCTTTGAGAGCGGCGGTATAGCGTGCGAGGCTTCTTTCGCTCTCCGCAATTACCTGCGCCTGTTTCTCCAGAAACGCTGCTGCTGCTCTCTTTCGGCGCGCCTCCGCTTCAGCAATGGGGCCCTGGTTCCGGTTGAAGACAGGAAGCGTGGCCGAAAATCCGATGGTGAAGAAGCTGTTTCCTTCCTCATACGTGTAGCCAGGCCCGATCTGCAGATCCGGGTATTGTTTGGCAATCTCCAGCTGCAAGTCGGCTTCGGCGGCGGCGTATTGTGCCAGGGCGCGACGAACGTCCAGGCGATTCAGCACCGCGTCCCGTTGGATTGTTTTCGGCGAGAGCGATTCTGCACTCGGCGGAGATTCCAGATCCGCCCACGATAGATCAATGCTCTGGAGCGCCACCACTGGAATCGCGATGGAGGCTGCCAGTGCCGCCTTACTTTCGGAAACCCGGCCCTCGGCAGCGGCGATCGCCGAATGTATTTTTGAAAGCTCGATGCGCGCCAGGTCTACTTCCGGCCTCGGTATCTCTCCCACCGCGAGCCTCGGCTCAAGTAGCCTGCCTTGCTCTGTGCGAAACTCCTCTTCGGAATGCAGTGAGTCCAGCTTTCGAGCTGCGAGAAGGGAATTCAGCAGTGCTACGCGAACTCCGCTGCGGACCCTCCAGGCCGAATCCGCCAGATCGAATTGCGCGGCCTGATCGAGACTCCGGGCGGATTGAATCCGATGCCCACGCTTTCCCGCGGTCTCGATAGGCAGCGCGAGGTCTAAGTTGAACAAGTAAGGGCTCGGGATTCCGGGCGCGATGCTCAGTGTTGGATTGGGCCGCGCGCCGGCAGTCACGCTCGCTGCCTCGGCCTCCGCCAGGCGTGCCCGCGACGTCTCTATCACAGGATTGAAGTACAGAGCCGCGAGCGAAAACATGCGAAGATCCCAAGCCTTCGGTGGCCACGGCGATACCGCGTGACCCAAGTTCTTTTCGACATAGGCTTGCAATCCAGCATCTGCGATGCTTCGGGCCTCCAGCCGTGATGCGGTCTCACTTGGGACGAGGGGAAGCGCCTGGTAGCGACGCGTCGCGCAGCCCGCCCCCACCATGAGCAAAGCCACAAGCGAGAGAAGTTGTACTCTTTTTGCCGAAGACACAGTTGTTCGCTCCGTACGCGGAAAACCGATCACTCAAGTGGGGATCTGGCGCGGTGCCAGTCGATTCAGATGGGCCGTTCTTCTTCCCGCAATCGAGACTCTCCTCGCCCTTTCAATCTCGCTGCGCACAAGGGGAGAACAGACGAAGAGCATGGGCCTTCCGAGGTCCAGGATAGAAATGCGCTTCTTGTCGGTACGCAGCGGAACTACTTGAAAGTAAGACGAGAGTACCTTCGTGTCAACATGGATTCGATTTGCGCGGACAGCTCGAAAATGGCAGCCATTTTACATCGGCGTGAGCGACCCGCTTCCGTAGGAGATGACGGCGGTGGATCGGTCGAGGCCGCTCATCCTACGAATGGGAGCGGCGCTCGCTGGATTGCATTGGCTTCTCTGGCGTGGGTCATACCAACCAAAGTACAAGCACTCGATTACGAGGACTGTACCCGCGTCTGCTCCCGTGCAACCTGAGTGTGCGGCGCCGCCGCTGGCGTGGAGGCATCGCGTGCCGGAAGCTGGCTCATCAATGTCTTGACCGCGGTGGCCGCCGAGTAGGATTCCTCGTTCGCAGCCAGAAATCGCAGAACCACGTCCAGGTCGTCTCCGCTCGTAACCATGCCCGGTTCCACACTTCCGTCGCGCAGCACCTGTTGCAGGCCGATGTTTGCCAGCAAGCAGTTGCACAGGCATTTGCGTCCCGCGGTGTCTTCGAACACACCGCCCTTTGCGACGTAAACCTTCTCCGGCTCGGAGGGGCAGCGATAGGCAATCGTGCCGCTATCGGTGCGATAGGCTTCGCGCAGCACGCCAACGTCGCAGATCCGCTTGCGGACAAGGTATACATCTGCCTCGGAGGTTGTGCCCTCCAGCTGTGCCGCTTTAAACGGAAATCCTGTGGGCGAGGAGAGCGGGTCGGTGAAGACCGAAGCCTCACCGCGCTTGATCTTCTGCAATAGAGCGATCTTGTAATCCGGGCGCAGACCGGACTCCTCGCAGAAAGCGAACGCCGTACCCACCTGCACGCCCGCCGCGCCCAACTCCATGGCTTCTACGATCTTTTCCGGTGTGCCAAAGCCTCCGGCAAGCCAGAACGGCACGCCCATCTGGCGAATCTTTTCAAGATCCACGCGGTCGCGCTCGCCATAGACGCATTCACCTTTTTCGTTCAGCACCACCTGGCCGCGCGGCGGCGCATTGTGTCCGCCCGCCGTGGGGCCCTCAATTACAAATCCGTCCACCTTGCCGTTGGAGCGGCGAACCATGGTGGTGGCCAGGGTATTGGAGGAGATGATCGCAAAGAAGTAGGGTCGGGCGAGCTCCGGCATCGGCTGTCCGAAACTATCTGCCGGATCGAAGCGCATCAGGCAATCGTCGTCGGGCTGCGCCCCGGTTTAGGAGAGGGGATAGCTGGCGGGCTGACCAGCGGCAAATGCGTCCAGCACTCCGGGAACCTTCAGCGGAATTCCCGCGCCCGTGAGTACGTAGCCGACTCCGGCCAGCATTGCTCCGTAAAGTGAAGCCAGCAAGGGAAGCTGAATCTTCTCCATGCAGTTGATCCCTACCGGGTTCGAGTGCCCCTCGCGTGCCAGCGCTACCTCGACAAAATTGCCGACAACGATTAACTCCGTAAGCTCCCGCGAGTTGATCCGCGCCGGCATCGGCACCAGACGATAGGGCGAGCCCGCGGGCCGCCCACCGGCAATGTAATACTTTTCCAGAATGCGCTCCGCCATGGCCGGGAAGGGAAACATCGCCAGGCCGCGGCGCATGTGGCCGCCCGGATCGCCGTCCTGCAGCCGTCGCGCCAGAATCGTGTCCAGCGCCACGCTGGAAACAACTCCAAGCTCCCCGGTGAGGGACACAGCCCTCGCCAAACGCCAATCGGAAACGCCCGCGCCCATGCCGCCCTGGATCAGTACTGGATGCTCACTCATTCTGCAATTGTGGCAGGCATTTACTTTGGAATAAGTCATAGTTTTGTATTACCTGCAGAAGAATCGTCGCGCGCAAGCCTCTCTTGGGCCGTACGCAAAGAAAAAGAGCAGAGAACAAGCTCTGCTCCAGCTTCGTGGATCGATTTCTTCCACCTTTTATATGAACATCTCGTCGTCCGGTACCGCCTTGCTCCGGCGAACCTTACGTCCACCCACAAACTCGCCGATACCCGCCGTTACGCCTTCCATCACTGCGGAGAGACGCCGCACCGGAGAAAGCGCCGCATGCTGCAAGGCTGCCGCCGTAAGGTCTACGCGCTGCATGGTTCGCGTTGCCAGTATGTTGGCTTGGCCAGCCTGGGTGCGCGCCATTTCAACGATCTCCGTGGCTGTTTCGTTGATTTTGCCGGCCTGCTCCCGCACCATGTTTGAGGTTTCCGTCAGATTCGTAACCATGGTCTGGATCGCCGGTGCGCTCTCATCCACAATGCCACGCACTTTTTTTACCAGCGGCAGCACCTGCTCGTTCACCTGGATCGAGAGCGCATCGATGCGCTTGCTCGCCTTGCGGGTGGCAAAGTACATCCCCGCCAGGATTAGCATCTGCAACACAACCGCAACCGAGGTCACCCCGACAAAGGCGGTGAGTAAGGCTGTTTGATTCATGATGGCCCGTCCATTGGCTCGTCCGGGACATCCAGCCGATGGTGGCCCGGCGAGCTCTTGCAAGCGTGACGTGAAAAGTTACAGGTTGGGTGTGTCTGGTTCTGGAGCCTGGTCCTGACTGGCATCGCGATACGCTTGACGGCCTGCTTCAAACGCCGAACGGATGTTGTCCTTCTGCTGCGAGATTACGTCCTTGCCGCGATCGGCCCACTCTTGCGCCTGTTCCTTGTACTTGCGCGCGCGCTCCTGCACCAGTTCGCGGCCTTCCTCCGCCGCACTCAGAATAGACTCACGGGTCTCCTGGCCAGCTTTGGGCGCATAAAGCACCCCTACCGCCGCGCCGATTCCGAGCCCTGCCAGAAACCATAAAATGCCGCTACTGCTGCAGCTTTCGTCAGCCATGAAAAGCCTCCTGAAAACACCTTAGGTTCCGAATGTTAGCACCGGGGTTAAGGAATTACAAACCAGCATTCTGCCCATGTTTGCTCCGGATGCGGCTCCCTTTGTTTGCTACCATCGTCTTCTCGACCGATGGAATGCCAGTGCGGGAAGCTCTGGCCAAGCGTCCCATTCTGTCTTATCATGTGACGGGAATCACACTCCATCGTGACAGCTACACTTAGGACGGAACCGCTCGTTTGTATAATCAGGAATGTCCTTGCCCCATGTTCTGTACATTGTGAGAGGTTGGTGAGGGCGTTTTGAATATGCCATTGCTTTGGCTTAGAGTTGCCACCGTTCTGTACGGAGTGGGTCTGGTTCACGCGATCCTGATGCTCCGGCAACGCGGAGAACGCTCGGGAAAAATCGCGGCCCCGGCGGTCTGCCTGGGGATGATCTTTCATTTTGTCTCCATGGTGGAGACCGCGGTTATTTTCGGATACGCCGAATTGGTCACCATCCGCCATGCCGAGTCGGCTCTGGCGCTGATCATCGCCATAATGTTTAGCATCATCTTTGTACGCTACAAGACGGCCTCCCCGGCAGCGTTCATTTTTCCGCTTATCTTCCTCCTGACCTTTGCTTCCGCGATTTCGCAGCAGCGGGTGGAGTTCCCCTCGTCCGCCTTCCGCAGCGGCTGGATTATCTTTCACGTCAGCAGCCTGCTCTTCGGCTATGCCATGCTCTTCCTGAGCTTTGTTTCCAGCTTGTTGTATCTGGTACTGTCGCGCCAGTTGAAGCGCAAGCAGACGGTGACCTGGGCCTCCCGCCTGCCCGCGCTGCAGGAGATCGATGCGCTTGGTTACAAAGCTCTGCTGATGGGCTTTCCCTTCATGACCGTTGGACTGCTGGCCGGAGCCGTCGTCGCCCAGGAGCGTTACGGGCCCACCTATTTTACTGACCCGAAGGTGCTACTCTCGCTGCTGATGTGGGGCATCTATCTCGTCCTTCTCTATATCCGCTGGAGTGCTGGCTGGCGCGGCAGGAAAGCCGCTTATCTGGCCAGTTTTGCATTTGCTGTCTCAGTCTGTGCCTGGGGTGCGAATTACCTGAGCCGGCTGCATAGGTTAATCGCCCCATGAATTTTTTTGTATTGGGTGTAAATCACAAGACGGCGCCGGTGGAAGTGCGGGAGCGCTTTGCCATCTCTGAATCACGCCTGCCTGAGGCTCTCGGCAAACTCACGTCGATGGAGGGGGTCGCGGAGGGCATGATCGTCTCCACCTGCAACCGGGTGGAGATCTTCGCGCGCTCACAGGACGGCCATTGCGACCTGCAGAAGTTCGTGCGCGACTACTTCGGCTTCAACACCGGCGAGTACGAGCCTTACATCTTCGAACACAATAGCCTTGCGGCCGTCAAGCACGTATTCCGCGTCGCCTCCAGCCTGGATTCCATGGTGGTTGGCGAGTCGCAGATTCTGGGGCAGGTGAAGGAAGCCTATGCTACCGCGCGCGCCCTGGGCGCGGTGACTTCGCAGCTCGACCAGCTTTTGACCCGTGCCTTTGCCGTAGCCAAGAAGGTCCGCAACGAGACCACCATCGCCACCTCCTCGGTCTCCATCGCATCGGTTGCCGTAGAACTGGCCGAGAAAATCTTCGGCAGCCTGAACGGCAAGTCGGTGTACCTGGTGGGAGCCGGCAAAATGTGCGAGCTCGCCGCCCGCCATCTCATCGCGCACGGCGCCAAGAAAATCTACGTTGGCAACCGGACCTTTGATCGCGCCGGGGCCCTGGCCGAAAAGTTTGATGGCGAAGCGATTCCCTTTGATCGCCTGTACGACACCGCCCCCTGGGCTGACATCATCATCAGCTCCACCGGCGCTCCCCATGCCATCTTCCGCAAGGAGCACGGCGAGAAGTTTCTCCACGCCCGCAAGAATCGTCCGATGTTCTTCATCGACATCGCGGTGCCGCGCGACATCGATCCCGAGCTCAACGACCTGGACGGAGTCTTCGTCTATAACATCGACGATCTGCAGCAGGTGGTTCAGTCGCACATCGGAGACCGCCGCAAGGAAGCGGTTCGCGCCGAATTGCTGGTCGAGGAGGAGGTGCGCAAGTTCGAGCAGCGCGCCCAGACCGCCGAAGTGGTTCCGACCATCGTCTCGCTGCAGCAGCACCTGGAAACCCTGCGTCAGGCCGAGTTGGACCGCGTGCGCAGCCGCCTGGGAGAGCTTTCGCCCGAGCAGGAGATGGCCGTCGAGGCGCTCACCCGTGGCATCATCAATAAGATCATGCACACGCCGATCACGACGCTGAAATCAGCGGCGCGCGATCCGGAGTCAACCACAGTGGTCGATGTTGTTCGCAAGCTCTTCAACCTGCGCACCGAAAAGGCCCCGGAGCCGGTGCCGCCGTCCGTTGTGGCGCCCCGCCAGGAGCAAGAGACGATGTCCGCATCGGCCTCGCTGGCAACGGCGAATCAAAATCAAGAGATACGCAAACTCAGTAATAAGTAAAGGAAGTTGGAATGGCCCTGCTACGTATCGGATCCCGTGGTTCACAGCTTGCCCTCTGGCAGGCTCATCACATCTCGGCCCTGCTTCGCGAAAAAGGGCACGAGGTCGAGCTCGAAATTATCAAGACCACGGGCGACAAGATCACCGACGTGGCTCTCGCCAAGGTCGGCACCAAAGGAATGTTCACAAAGGAGATCGAGGAGGCGCTTGCCGAAGGCCGCGTGGATCTTGCGGTGCACAGCCTCAAGGATCTCCCCACCGAGCTGGCCGGCCCATTCGAGATCGCGGCCATCACCGAGCGGGTCGATCCGCGCGACGCCTTCCTGTCGATTCACTACAACAGCGTGAAAGAGCTGCCACAGCGCGCGCGTGTCGGCACCAGCAGCCTGCGCCGTCAGGCCCAGCTCAAGCAGTTCCGTCCCGACCTTGAAATTTTTCCTCTGCGCGGCAACGTGGACACCCGCGTGCGCAAGCTGGAAGAGGGCGAATACGACGCCGTGATTCTGGCCGCCGCAGGCCTCAAGCGTTTGGGTAAAACCCAGCACATCAAGGAAATCATCGAGCCGGAGATCATGTGCTCGGCTGCCGGACAGGGTGCGCTTGGCATCGAAATCCGTCTCGGCGACGTCAAGATGCGCGAGCATCTCGCCTTTCTGAATGACGAGCCTTCGCGCCTTGCCACGGTTTGCGAGCGCGCGTTGCTGAACCAGCTCGGCGGCGGATGTCAGGTTCCCATCGGAGCCTATGCGGTGGTCGCCAATGGTGAGATCAAGCTCACGGCGATCTGCGCCCGTCCCGACGGAAGCGAGCTGCTGCGCGAAATCGGAAGCGGCACCGACCCGGTCGAGCTTGGCGAGCGTCTCGGCAACGTTCTTCTCCGCCGTGGCGGAGACCAGATTCTGAAGGATGTCTACAGCGAAAACGCGGCCAGCACCACGCCGCGCTAAACCTTTTGAGCCAGAGCGTATGAACGAAAACGAAAACAACGGGTTCACTGCGCCCCTAGAGGGGTGCCGCATCTTGGTCTAACGCGCCCGCGAGCAGGCTGGCGCGCTCTCGTCTGGCCTTCGTGCGCTCGGCGCCGAGGTCTATGAAATTCCATTCATTGAGATCCGTCCGCCGCGCTCGTTCAAGTCGATGGACGAGTCGCTCAAACTCGTGGGCGAGTACGAGTGGCTGATCCTCACCAGTGTGAATGGTGTGCGCGCCATGTTCGATCGAATGGCGCTGCTGAACATTCCCAAGCGTGCGCTGGCCCAGCTCAACATCGCCGCCATCGGTCCCGCCACTCGCTCGGCCATCGAGCGCGAAGGATTGAAGGTCGTCGTCACGCCCAAGGAGTATGTCGCCGAATCCATCGTGGAGACGCTCTCCGACAAAGTTTGCGGCAAGCGTGTTTTGCTCTGTCGCGCCAAGGTCGCCCGCGACGTGATCCCGCGCGAGTTGCGCCGCCTGGGAGCGTTTCTGGATGTGGTGGAAGCCTATGAAACGGTGGTTCCGCAGAGCTCGCGGGTTGAGCTTCGCGCCGCGCTGCGCGATCCGCAGCGCCGTCCGCACGTCATCACTTTCACCAGCTCCTCCACCGTCAATAGCTATGTCGCGTTGCTCGGCATCCGTTCGGGGCGCTCCCACCTGGTGGAAGGTGTGCTCAACGCCTCGATTGGCCCGATCACTTCGGACACCTTGCGCCAACACCAGCTCAGCGTGGATGTGCAGGCAACCGAATACACGATTCCCGGACTTATCGAAGCAATTGTGCGGTGCGCTGGCGCGCGCTGTGGTTCCAGCGAACCGCTGCCGGTTCTCTGAGGATGAGTTGATAGTTCAAATTCTCTGATGCGATGGCTATATGAGAGACTGAGTTCCTTAGACAATATACTTTCAGAGCTGAAACACCTTCCATGGAAAACAAGCTGCATCGTCCGGTCTGAAAGTATCTCCTGAAGCAGTGCTGGTGTGCTGGCAATCTAAGAGGGGGGCAATCTCGTTGATGCAGCTGATCGAAAGGTTGAGGCGGCATCTGCCTGTTGTCACACTTCTGTGTTTCGGCAGTCTTGTTTCAATACTCGTCTTTATTTCTATCCGCTCCCTCGATGCCGAAAAAGCCAATGCCGCTTTTCAGCGGGCGGCACAGGAGCGCTTTGACAGCCTTCAATCCGAACTGGATTTAACCGTCGGCAAGGTCGTGGCTCTCGGGGCCTTTTGCGACTCCAGCTACCCCGTCACCCATTCCTCTTTCGATAGCTTTGTCACACCGCTCTTGTTCGATCACGATGCCGGAACCAAAGCCCTCGAATGGGTTCCACGAGTCTCTCTCAGCAAGCGCGCCGCCTTTGAAAAATCCGCTCGCCGGAGCGGTATACCGGGATTTGAGATTCGCGACCGTCTGGCAACGGGAAAGCTGGTTCCGGCCGGCAACCGTCCGTACTACTTCCCGGTACTGTATCTGCAGCCCCATGCGGGCAATGAAATTGTGTCCGGATATGACGACCTTGCCAACAACTCCATCCGTCGCGAGTTTTTCCTGCGTGCGGCATCCACCGGAGAGCTGACCGCAACCCCGCGAGTCACCCTCATTCAGGAGGCCTCGGATCAGTACGGCATCCTTGTCGTCCGCCCTGTATATCGTCACCATGGCGGCGTCTTCGGCAAAACTGAGTTGCTGGGATTTGCGGTTGGCGTTTTGCGGATCGGCGACGTCATAGAGAAGCATGGCGCCAATTCCGGCGTTGATCTCACACTCACGGATCTCACAAGCGCTCCGGGCCAGCAACTGTATCCTTCCTCGAACAACAAGTGGCAGCAGCCGGTTACTGCTCTCACGCAGTACCGGACGATTACAGTCGGCGGACGCAACTGGCAACTTGCCGCCTCTCCCATGCCCGGCGCTTTTCTGGTGAGCAAAACGTACAGCTATGCCGGCAGTGCTTTCTCTATTCTGATCACGTTGTTGATCGCCGGTTATAGCGCGGACTTGGTCGACCGTCGCCGGCAGGTGGAGCGTTTGGTCGAGGAGCGCACCGGTGCCCTCAATGCCGCGATCACCTCGCTCGCCAACGCCCATCGCGGCCTTGAGGAAAGCGAAGAAAAATACCGGCGGCTTGTCGAGGACTCTCCCAACGCCATTGTTGTAGAGCGCGAGGGAAAAATCGTCTTCGTGAACCGCGCTGCCACGCAGCTATTTGCGTTTGACCCCACCCGCGATGGCGAGGATCACAGCCTTGTGGAATTTGTGGCCCCTGAGCATGCAGAACTCGCGCAACAACTCATTCGAGAGCTTTATGCCCACGAGACCCGAATCCCTGCGCGAGAATCGCGGCTGCTTCGCCACGATGGCTCACTCGTTGATGTCGAGGTCGCCGCTTCCTCGTTTTTTTCTGGGGATGTCCGCTCCGTCCAGTTCGTTCTGGGCGACATCACTCAGCGCAAGCGTGACCAAGCCGAAAACGCCCGCCTCATCCTCGCCATCGAGCAGGTGGGGGAATCCATCGTCGTCACCGACCTGGAAGCCAGTATCGTTTACGTAAATCCGGCCTTCGAGCGCGTCACCGGATACAGCCGCGAAGAGGTGCTCGGAAAGAATCCGCGGATACTAAAGATCGGGCGCCAACCCAGCGAATTCTACACCGCGCTCTGGAATGCGCTGGCAGCCGGTGAAAGCTGGAATGGCCGCTTTGTCAACCGCGCCAAAAATGGAAGGTTGTTTACCGAGGAAGCCACAATCTCTCCCGTGGACACCCGCGACGGCGAGATCATAAACTTTGTGGCTGTCAAGCGCGATGTCACGCTTGAAACAGAGTTGCAGGAGCAGCTTCATCAATCGCAGAAGATGGATGCCATTGGCCGCTTGGCTGGAGGCGTAGCCCATGACTTCAACAACATGCTCATGGTGATTATCAGCTACGCCGACCTGATCGAAAGCTCTCTGCCCGTGGACGATCCGCTACGCCAGTACATCCGGCAAATATTGAGCGCCGCGCAGCGTTCCTCGGCGCTCACACACCAGTTGCTGGCCTTCAGTCGCAAGCAGGTGCTTGAGCCCCAAATCCTCAATTGCAACGTGATTCTTTTGGAAACCAGTAGCATGATTCGCCGCATCATCTCGGAGAGCATTGA
>VFSW01003458.1_pt1 | contig 23687 bp, 21 predicted proteins | sample 5358111 | NCBI WGS metagenome assembly VFSW01 (sample SAMN11554181, study PRJNA540505) | mine drainage metagenome | isolation source: sediment from site ElyBrook_90M | place: USA: Ely Copper Mine, Vershire, VT | collected 2017
CGAAGGGGTCGCCCGGGCGTTCGTGGCGGGCGTGGCACAGGTATCGCCGCCGAGTGCGGACGCGACGGAGCGCCGCCGTTACGGCGAACGCCGTACGCCGTGCCGTACGCCGAGCCGTGACTGCTAGGGTCGGCGGGCACGAAACTACGGCCCGAAGGAGCAACCGATGCCCGCTAGTCCCGCCAGATCAAAGAGGGGAACGCCCGCGAAGGCACCGCTGAAGGCCAAGGTCGTCACCAAGGGACTCGGTGTCGCGCCGGCGAAGAGGGCTGTCCCAGCGAAGAGGTCGGCCGTGGCGACCAGGACCGCCGCGGCGAAGAAGACGGCCGCCGTGGCCAAGGGGGTAGCCAAGAAGACAACGGGCGCCAAGTCGGGTACCGCCACCAAGGCGGCGTCGCCCGCGAAGAAAGGTCCCGTGGTCCGCGGTGTCGCCACGCGCAAGTCGACCACTACGCAAGCCAACGCCATGGCCCGGGCCGCCGCGGCGGCTAAGGCGCAGCGCGAGCGCGAGGCCAAGGCCGCGGCGGCCAAGAAGAGCGCTCTCGCCAAGGCCCGGGCCGCCGCGGCGGTTAAGGCGCAGCGCGAGCGCGAGGCCAAGGCCGCGGTGAGAGAGCGCGAGGCCAAGGCCAAGGCCGCGGTGAGAGAGCGCGAGGCCAAGGCCAAGGCCGCGGCGAGAGAGCGCGAGGCCAAGGCCAAGGCCGCGGCGAAGGAACGTGAGCTCCAGCGCAAGGCGCGCGAAAAGGCCGCCATCGAGGCCAAGAAACTTCGTGAGATCGAGGCGAAGAAGCGCGCTGTCGAAGTGGAACGCCAGCGTAAACAGCGCGAGATCGAGCGTCGCAACCTCGAGGAGATCAAGCGCCAGCAACGGCGCGACGCCGAGGAGCGCAAGCGCCAGGAAGCGCTCGAGCGCAAGATGCACTCGAAGCCCTACGAGCACGATACCGCCTTCTTGGCGGAGTTGCGGGCGCTCTTGCTGGAGGGTCGTACGGTCACCAAGGACCAGATCGCGGTGCTCGAGAGCGCGGTGGACGACCTGCTCGAAGGGCGCGAGCGGCCCGAGTACGACGAAGAGGACGGCAGCAGTGCCGGTTCGGACTACGACCGCGATCAGCTCAAGATGCAGCTCGACAACGAGCGACTGAAGGTCGACCTGATCGAGGTGGCACTGACGCGCGTCGACGACGGCAGTTACGGCCGCTGCGACAGCTGTTTCGAGCCGATCACGAAGGCTCGGCTCTTGGCGCAGGTGCCGGTCTTCACCTGCGTGACGTGCCGCGCCAACGGCTGAGGGGCGCGAACCTCGCGGCGCTGACGACCGCTGTGGCGGTGGTCGCCCTCGATGCGGCGACGAAGGCGTGGGCGCGCCGGGCGCTGGGTCATCGGGCCGTGCACGTCTTCGGTTTCGTCTGGTTTCGCCTCCAGTACAACTCAGGGGCGTCGTTCTCGTTCAACAGTTCGGGGCCGGTGGTCACGACCGTGGTGACGACGATCGTCGCGGTCGCAGTCTTCGTAGCGGCCGTGCGCGCGCGAAACGGCGGGCCGGCCTACGGGTTCGGACTGCTACTCGGGGGCGGGGCGGCGAACGTCGTCGACCGGCTCACCGCCGTCCCGCACCGGGTCACCGACTTCATCGCGGTCGGTTCGTTTCCCGTGTTCAACCTCGCTGACGTCGCGGTCACCGCGGGATTCGTGGTGCTGATCGCCGTGACCCTCAGGGGCGGTACCTTGATGAGACGATGAACCAGTTCGACCAAACGACCGGCGACGTCGTCGACGTGGTCGTGCCGGCCGGGCTGGATGGCGTTCGGTGCGACCGGGCGTTGGCGATGTTGACCGGTCGGTCGCGTGCCTCGGTCGCTGGGGCGATCGCCGCGGGACGCGTCACGCTCGACGGCGCCGGCGTCCCCACGGCGGCGCTGCCCCTCCCCGCCGGCCCGCGACGGGTCGCTGACGCCCCCGGCCCCGACGACGGCGGGGTCGGCCCCGACGACTCGGTGGCCGTTGACGTCGTGGCGGAGTCCGTGGACTACGTCGTCGTGAACAAGCGGGCGGGTCAGGTGGTGCATCCCGGGGCCGGTCAGCTGTCGGGCACCTTGGTGGCGGGCCTCCTCGCCCGCTACCCGGAGCTCGACGAGCTTCGCGCGGGCGGTTGGTGTGATCCGGAGCGTCCGGGCATCCTCCACCGGCTGGACAAGGGGACATCGGGGCTGTTGGTCGTGGCCCGCACGGTGCGCGGCTACGACGAACTACGTGGCCAGCTGGCCCGCCGCGAGGTTGAGCGCATCTACCTCGGATTGGTCGAGGGTCACGTGGCCGAATCCAGAGGCGTCGTCGATGCGCCGATTGGCCGCTCCACGCGGACGCCGACGATGATGGCCGTGCGGGCTGACGGTCGGCCGGCGCGGACGGGTTACGAGGTCATCGACCGTTTCGAAGCTCCCCGGACGACGCTCCTGCGGCTGCGCCTCGAGACCGGTCGGACCCACCAGATACGCGTGCACGCCGCGTCAATCGGCCACCCAGTCGTCAACGACCCCCGGTACGGGCACCGCCGCGACCGCCGTCTGGGTGAGGAGCGCATCTTCCTGCACGCCGCCCGCCTCGGCTTCGACGACCCGGCGTCCGGGGAGCGGGTCGTCGTCAACTCTCCGCTGCCCGATGACCTCGCGGCCATCGTCGCGAGGACGGGAGCGCCCTAGGCCGGCTCGTGGGCCGCGATGACGGCCTGGTCCTGACGGAGGATGGCCATCGCCTCCTCCTCGGCGCGGCGGACCCGGCGAACGCCGATATCCATCGCCGTCGCGGTGGCCTGCAACGACAGCGGCGTCGAGCCGTCCAGTCCGAACCGGTGGGTCAGCACGTCGCGCTGGAGCTTGGTCAGCTGGTCGAGGGCGTCGAGCAACTGACGGTCGACCATCGACTGCTCGATGTCGCCCACCCAGTCGTGCTGGCTCGGGGCGACCAGATCGCCCAGGGTGGTCGACGAGTCCGACGAGGCGGGCTGGTCGAGGCTGGCGGTGACGCCCGCCAGCCCCCGGAGGTTGTCACGCTCGGCCTTAGACATGCCGGTGGCCTCGGTGAGCTCCTCATCGGTGGGCTTGCGCCCGAAGAGCGACGTCAACTCGGCCGAGGTGGCCTCGAGCCGCTGTAGCTGTTCGCCCACCTCGAGAGGGATGCGAATGGTACGGCCGTGCTGCTGGACGGCCCGCTGGAGGGCCTGGCGGATCCACCAGGTCGCGTAGGTCGAGAACTTGAAGCCGCGTTCCCAGTCGAACTTCTCGACGGCTCGCAGGAGGCCGAACGTGCCCTCCTGGACCAGGTCGATCATCTCGACGCCGCGGTCCTGGTACCGTCGGGCCCAGTGGAGGACCAAACGAAGGTTCGCCGCGACCATCTGCTTTTTGGCCTCTTCGTCACCGGCGGTGACGCGCTTGGCCAGTTCAACCTGCTCGTCGTAGTTCGGCATCGGGTACCGGTCGAGGTCGCGCATCAAGAGACCCAACATGTCGTTCGTATTCACACTCGATCGGTGGTTCGTCGCGGCCATCGTCAACTCCTCGTCACAGTCCCATCGCACGCCTGAGGGATATTTTTCCTACGGACGCATATTTAATTTACCACAACGTAAAACCCAGTTGGGGGAACGATATTCCGGGATCTGAAGCAACAGTTCAGCGCAGGGTGAGAATTCGGTAAATCTCAGGCGCTGTGGGTGCGTCGGACCGGTTGCAGGCCACGGGCCTGGGCGACCATGTCCGCGAGGGTGTAACTCGCCAGGTGTTCGCGCATGTGGTTCCCGACGTCCGCCCAGACGCCTAGGAGCACGCACTGACCCTCGTGGTCACAGGCGCCGTCCTGGTGCGGTAGACCGAAGTCGCCGGCGACGATCGGTCCGTCGACGGCGGCCACGACCTCGGCGAGGGTGATTGACTCCGCGGTGCGCGCCAGGACGTAGCCGCCTCCGACGCCACTTTTGGAGCGCACCAATCCGACGCCCTTGAGGGCGAGCAGGATCTGCTCGAGGTAGGGCTGGGGCAGTCCGGTGCGCTCGGCCAGATCGCGTACCGAGGTCGGCGTCGCGGGATCGTCGTGCAGCGCGAGGCTCAGCAGCGCTCGGCTCGCGTAATCACCCCTGGTGGACACTCTCACGCCTTCAGTGTAGTGAGGACGCCCAAGCAGCGCCGGCGCGTACTGGGCGTGACATCTGGCACACTGCAATGGTGGAAGATGAACAGAACCAGAACGTCACCGTCGATCCGGACGCCGTCCTGCCCCCGGGCACGTCGGGCGATGAGAGCAGTGAAGCGACTGACTTCATCAGTCAGCCGGCCAAGGTCATGCGCATTGGGGCCATGGTCAAGACGCTGCTCGACGAAGCGCGCAGCGCACCACTCGACGAGGCCGGGCGGGCCCGCCTGCGCGAGATCTACGAGACGTCGATACACGAGCTCTCCGGCGCCCTCTCGAGCGACCTGGGTGAGGAGCTGGCGCGCATGGCGATACCGTTCACGGTGGAGGTGCCGTCGGAGTCCGAACTGCGCATCGCCCAAGCCCAGCTCGTGGGTTGGCTCGAGGGCCTCTTCCACGGCATCCAGGCTTCGTTGTTCGCCCAACAGGCCGCCGCGGCGGCCCAGCTGGAGAAGATGCGTGAGCGCGCGCTCAACCCGGGGTCTACGGAGACCCGGGCCGGGACGTACCTTTGAGAGACTTCGACGCGACCCCGGCCGCGCGCTAGAGAGGATTCGACGCGTTCATGGTTGACGGTTTCGTCCACCTGCACAATCACACCGAGTATTCGATGCTCGACGGTGCGGCGCGCCTTGACGACCTCATCAGCGCCGCGGTGGACGACGGTCAGCGCGCCATCGGTATCACCGATCACGGGAACCTCTACGGCGCGATCGAGTTCTACGAGACGGCCCGCAAGTACGGCGTCACGCCGATCATTGGTCTCGAGGCGTACATGGCCGCGAACTCGAGGTTCGACCGGCCGCCGCGGCGAGGCAAGATCGACGACACCGGCGGCGACACCGAAGGTGGCCAGAAGCTCTACCACCACCTCACGCTGCTGGCGGTGTCGAACGAGGGGTACCGCAATCTGCGCTCCCTTTCCTCGTTGGCGTTCCTCGAGGGCTACTACTACAAGCCGCGGCTCGACTGGGAACTGCTGGAGCGCTACGCCCGCGGGCTCGTCGCGACCTCGGGCTGTCTCGGCGGCGTCGTGCTCCAAGCTCTCCTACAGGACGACTACGCGAGGGCGAAGGCGCTGGCGGCGCGACTGCAGACGATCTTCGGCCGTGAGAACTTCTACATCGAGTTGCAAGATCACGGGCTGGCCGACCAGGCCCGGACGAACCCCCAGCTCATCACCATCGCGCGGGAGATCGACGCCCCCCTGCTGGCCACGAACGACCTTCACTACGTCCGCCACGCCGACGCCGAGATGCACGACGCCCTGCTGTGCATCGGCACCGGGTCACTGGTGGCCGATCCGAACCGCTTCCGGTTCCTGAGTGACCAGCACTACCTGAAGTCGGCCGCCGAGATGCGGTACCTCTTCCGCGACTATCCCGAGGCGTGCGACAACACGTTGGCGGTCGCGGAGCGCGCCGACGTGACCATCGAGTTCGACAACGACGCGCTGCCCGAATACCCGGTGCCGGTGTCCTTTGGTGGAGGGACGCACAAGGACCAGGCGAACCGTTACCTGCGCGACCTGGCCTTCTCTGGTGCGCTCGACCGCTACGGCGACGTGACTGAGGACGTCCGTGGTCGATTGGACTACGAACTCGGCGTCATCGCGGACATGGGGTTCTCGGACTACTTCTTGGTCGTGTGGGACCTCATCCGGCACGCTCGAGAACAGGGCATCCGCGTCGGTCCCGGTCGGGGCTCGGCGGCCGGATGCTGTGTCGCGTACTGCTTGCGAATCGTCGATCTCGATCCCATTCGGTATGGACTCATTTTTGAGCGATTCTTGAACCCCGGTCGCCGCCAGATGCCCGATATCGATATGGACTTCGATGAACGGTACCGCGGTGACATGATCCGCTACGCGGCCGAGCGCTACGGAGCGTACCACGTGGCCCAGATCGGGACTTGCTCGCCCATCAAGGCCCGCGCGGCCGTCCGCGACGCCGCGCGGGTGCTCGGGTATCCACCCCAACTCGGCGACAAGAGCGCCAAGGCGATGCCCCCCCTGGTCATGGGCCAGGACCTGCCGCTGGAGGCGTGTTTCACGCCGACGGCCGGGTACGAGGGTCGTTTCGCCGAAGCGACGGACCTGCGCAACCTGTACGAGGGCGACGACGAGGTCCGCCACGTCGTCGACGTAGCCAAAGGATTCGTCGACAAGCGCCGCCAGGACGGCATCCACGCCGCCGCCGTCGTCATAACGAAGGAGCCCATCCTCGAGTACGTCCCGATTCAGCGCAAATCAGGACCGAACGGTTCGATCGACGAGGCACCCATCGTCACCCAGTATGAGGCGGGGGCGATCGAGAAGCTCGGCCTGCTCAAGATGGACTTCCTCGGCCTGCGTAACCTCGCGATCATCGAACGGGCGGTCGAGCACGTCCGGCGTCGACACGGCGTCGACCCCGACATCGACCACGTGCCACTCGACGACCCGAAGGTCTACGAGATGCTTCGCCACGGCAACTCGATCGGTATCTTCCAGCTGGAGGGGGACAAGATGCGCCAGCTGATGCGCCGGCTGGCCCCTACCAGTTTCGACGACATCGCGGCGCTCGTCGCACTGTACCGACCCGGACCGTTGAGCGAGAACGTTCACAACGACTTCGCCGACCGCAAGAATCACCGGCAGGAGGTTCGCTACGATCATCCGGACCTCGAGGAGATCCTGCGGGAGACCTACGGGCTGATGATCTACCAAGAGGACATCATGCGAGTGGCGACTCGGATCGCCGGTTTCTCGATGACCGAGGCGGACGACCTCCGCAAGGCCTGTTCGAAGAAGATCCGCGAGATGATCCAGGCTCAGCGCGCGAAGTTCGTAGAGGGTTCTGACCGGATGGGGTACGGACGGGAACTCGGCGAGGCCATCTTCAACAAGATTGAACCCTTCGCCGACTACGCCTTCAACAAGAGCCACGCGTACGGCTACGCACTCATCGCTTATCAGAACGCGTGGCTCAAAGCCAACTACCCGGTCGAGTACATGGCCGCACTGCTGACGTCGTTCCGCGACGACAAGGACAAGGCGGCCGTCTACCTCAACGAGGCCCGCCAGATGGGCATCACCGTGGGGGTCCCCGACGTCAACGAATCGCTCGCCGACTACGCGCCGAGTCAACGCGATACCCAGACGATCCTGTTTGGCTTGGCCGCCGTGCGCAACGTCGGCGAGGCACTCGTGGAGAAGATCGTCGATGAGCGAGAGTCCGGCGGCGCCTTCGCATCGGTCTACGACTTCGTGCGGCGGGTGGACCCGGCGGTGCTGAATCGTCGGACGATGGAATCGCTGATCAAGGCGGGAACCTTCGACTCGTTGGGCGTACCGCGCATGGGCTTGCTGCTCGCCATCGACGAGATCGTCGACGTCACGCTGAGCCGACGTCGGGACCGCTCACTCGGCATAGCGACCCTGTTCTCGTCACTCGACGGACCCGAGGGCGAGGGTGATTGGGAAGGCACCGAACCACCCATCAGCGACGTCGAGTTCGCCCAGGCCGTGAAGCTGGACTTCGAGCGCGAGATGCTCGGCACCTACATCTCGGACCACCCGCTCTACGCGGTCGCCGACGCCCTCGCTGCGAGAACGGACGGTTCGATCGTGACCATCCGGGAGCGCGCTGACGAACTCGCTCAGGCCGGGCGCCCCGTGACCATCGGTGGCGTCCTGGCCGAAGTGCAGGTCCGAACGACGCGGGCCGGCCAGCCGTACGCGCGGGTGGTGCTCGAGGACCTCGGTGGAGCCCTGGAGGTCATCATCTCGGCCAAGAAGTTCGACGAGTGCAGCGGGTTGCTGGCGAAGGACAACGTCGTGCTGGTGAAGGGTCGGATCGATGTGCGCGACGAGGAGGTCCGATTCAACGTGCTCGATCTGACCCTGCTCCCGACTCGCCGCGACGACGGTGAGTTGCGTTTGGCGCTCCGTTCCCAGGACCTGACGGCACCGGCTATCGCGACGTTGCGCGAGATCCTGTCTCGCTACCCGGGGAAATCCCCGGTGATTGTGGAGACCGGGACCTCTGGGAAGGCTTTCAAGCTGGGCCCCGAGTTCAACGTCAGTATCGCCAGCGTCGTCGGCGACCTGCGCTCAGAATTCGGCCGAAACGTCATAAAGGCGTAGGCGTAGATAGCTGGGTCCCGCGTCCCGTAGAATGGTGTCTTATGGCGATGATGGTAACGACGAAGGACACGACGGCTCTCAGCGATGCGGAGCTGGCCGAGATGGCCGATCTGTGCGTCGATCGAGAACCGAATTTCGACATCGGCTTCCTATCAAAGCAGCGTGAGGAGTGGGTCCTGGTCACCCACGCCCGCGAGGGATCCAAGTTGCGGGGGTACGCCTTCAGCACGCTGGAACGGATCGGTGGGACGCCATCGTTGCTGATTGGGCTGCTCCTGGTCGACCGGAACGCCAAGGCCGATCAAACGCTTCGAGCCGTACTGCACGACCAGTTCCGCCGCGCGCTGCTCGCCTTCCCCGACGAGGACGTACTGCTCGGGGCACGTCTGACCTCACCCGACGGGTTCCGGGCCTTCGCCGGGCTCGAAGACATCGTGCCGCGGAAGGGCTACAAGCCGACGGGCGAGGATCGGGCGTGGGGCCGGCGACTGGCCAAACGTTTCGGCGCCGAGAAGGCGATCGACGACCACACCTTCGTTATGACGGTGCCGCCCGGTCCCGTGGGGTGCCTCGACTACGTAGCCGCCAAGGGCGCCGTTCCCGACGGCGCCGAGGAGCTCTTCGCCGAGCTCCGCCCCGACCAGGGTCAACGGTTGATCGCCTTCGGGTGGGCAATGGCCGAGGCGTTGGCGTCGGGAAAACTGCCTCGCTAGCGCGTCATCCTCGGGGCAGTAGTCCCGTGCAGCTCTTGTAGCAGTGCCCGTCGACCGGCCTCGACAGGGTGGTCAGAACGTAGGTCGGCCGGAAGCCGAGTGACGTGGCGAGGTCCTTGCCCGCGAGTGAGGCGCGCCGGGTCGCCTCCATCGTGCGGATGGCGTGAGCGTCCTCGCAGACGAGCCAGACGTCGTCGCCGAACCAGCCGAACCGGACCCAGGTCGAACCGTCGTCGTGGCGCCGCAACAACTGGGGGCCCCGATCGGCGGCGATCAGGGCCACGCTGGGGCGCTCTCCCCGGAACTCCCAGTACGGCGCGCTCGGCCCGCGGAAGCCGAAGAGCGGACCGTCGGCCGGCGTTGCGAGATCCCCCAGCCACTGGCGGATGTGGCGGCCGCGGTACGAACCGAGCCGTCTCGGGAGCCTGGCGATCGTCACGGCCTCCGGTTGCGCCAGGTCGGTACGCTCGATGTCGTCGGCGAGCTGGCCTTCGACGACGTCGAAGGCCACGAGGTCGGTCTCGACACCATCTGGCCAGGGAATACGCCAACGGACGATGGTCCGCGACGCAAGGTCCATCACCGTCGTCGATTCGTCGGTCGATCCCAACACGAGGCCGTACATCGTGGACCCGGGCGTCAGGTCGACGGTCGGGTGGTGGGGCATCCGCTCGACGAGCTGTTTGATCGCCTTGACGGCGGGGTCGCGGTTGAAGAGGGCCATCAACGCACCGTCTGTAGTTGGACGTCGAGGTCATCGACGCTCGAAACCGGCCACTGGCAGACGCCACGGCGACAGACGTAGGCGAAGCCGACCTCGCGAGCCCGAAGCAGGGGCGAGGAACCTGATCCCGTAACCAGTACGACGCGTGGCATCGACGACCATCGTACGTGCTCGGTGAGTGCGTTCGAGGGGCCGGGGATCACCACCTCGATCCCGTCGAGGGCGTAGCCGGCCGCCCCGACCAGGTCCGGCACCGCGAGGGGCCGGGAGCTGAGCAACCCGCCGGCGAGGGCGACCAGCCGCTGGGCGATGACCAGCGCGTCGGACCCGTCGATGAGCCCCAGCCGCGCCAGGGCGCGAGCGCCGATTGCGTGACTCGACGGCGTGGCCCCGTCGAAGAGGTCCTTGGGCCGCATCGTCGTGTCAGCGACCAGGTCGCTCTGGCTGAACAGTCCGCGACCAGCATCGGGATCAGCCACACTCGGGCGTGGACCGTCCCAGTAGTGGTCCACGAGGTAGGAGGCGTCGACGCGAGCGACGTCCAGCCACCGGTCGTCGCCCGTCCATTCGAAGGCGTCGAGTTCGGCGTCGATGAGCCACGCTACGTCGGCCGACGTGGCGTGGGCGTTGCGCCGGTCGCTCCTCCACCAGACCGAACCGTCCCAGTGCGTCGCTCGCAGCGAACCCAGGAGTCGAAGCCCTTCGTCGGCGTACGCTGCGTCGTAGGTGGCGAGTAGCGCCGTGGCCAGCATCGCGTTCCACTCGAGGATCACCTTCTCGTCGAGCGAGGGCTGGGGCCGCTGAGCGCGCGCCACGCGCAGCGCGGTCAGGGCCGGACGAAGGTCGTCGGGCGTCACGAAGGGCTCGCCGACGGCGAGGGACGGTACGGAGCGGCCGTCGAGGTTGCCGGGCGCCTCGATGCTCCAGCGGCGAAGGGCGGCGTCGAGCAACGACGCGCAGTCGGCCGAGCGAAGGGCGACGGCCACCTCGTCAGGCGTCCAGGTGACGTGGGACCCCTCGCGACCGTCGGCGTCGGCGTCGAGCGACGACGCGTACCCCGCGGCCACGGCCAGCTCGCGGCGCACGAAGTCCAAGGTCTCGAGGGCGACGCGCCGCCACGCCGTTGCAGTCGGCCGTTGGCGGTGCGCACGAAGGTAGGTCCGGGCGAGCAACGCCTGATCGCTCAGCATCTTCTCGAAGTGGGGAATACGCCAGGCGCTGTCGACGCTGTAGCGGGCGAAGCCACCTTCGACGTGGTCGTAGAGGCCACCTCGACTCATCGCGTCGACCGTCGACGCTACGACGGCCCACGTCGCCTCGTCCGGCTCGTCGAGTAGCGCCTCGAGGTAGCTGGGTCGAGGAAATTTGGGTGCCGGGCCGAACCCACCGAGTCCGTCGTGTCGCGCCACGAGTTCGTCGCGAAGCCGACGGCGCACGTCTGGAACGTCGAGAGCGTCGGTCGGCGCCACCAGGTGGTCGACGTAGGCGACCTCACGTCGAATCGCGGACTCCAGTTCCGCGGCTTGGTCGACGACCAGGTCGCGTTGGGTGACCCAGGCGTCGTGTACGGCGCGCGCGAGGCGGGTGAGACCCACCTGGCCGCCGCGGTCGACCGGCGGATAGTACGTTCCGGCGAGGAACGGGCGAGTGTCGGGTAGTAAGAACACCGACATGGGCCAACCACCGCTGCCGGAGACTAACTGCGTCGCGGCCATGTAGATGGCGTCGAGGTCGGGACGTTCTTCGCGGTCGACCTTGACGCAGATGAAGTAGTCGTTGAGCAACGCCGCGATGCTCGGGTCCTCGAACGACTCGTGCGCCATGACGTGGCACCAGTGACAGGCGGCGTAGCCGATCGAGAGAAAGATCGGTCGGTCGAGCTCCCGAGCCCGCGCGAGGGCGTCGTCGCACCACGGCCACCAATCGACCGGGTTGCCCGCGTGCTGGCGCAGGTAGGCCGATCCGGAGTCACCGAGTCGATTCACGAACCGATGCTACGGGCCGACTAGCGGCGAGACGCCGTCGCGTCGCGGTGGCGCCGTACGGTTCGACGAACACTGCCCGAGCGAGTTCTCCAACCGCCGGATGATGGCGGCCGACGGGCGCTCGGGTCCCCACCGACGGCGTCAGATCACCTGCGCGGCGGCGCAGAGCGACGGCGGGGGACCGACTCCGGGGTCGGCCGACGCCGTCACTACCATCGGAGTCACCGCCGGTATCACGAGGGTCGGAGAGGAGAGAGACGTGAGCGAGCCACTTCGATGGGGGATTCTTGGTACCGGACGAATCGCGCAGACCTTCGCCAGCGATCTGAAGCTGATCGAGGAGGGTGTCGTGGCGGCCGTCGGATCGCGGTCGAAGCGCGGCGCGGACCTCTTCGGTGATACCTTCGACGTCGCCCGGCGTCACGGCTCGTACGAGGAACTCGTCGCCGATCCCGAGGTTGAGGTCGTCTACGTGGCGACGCCGCACCCGATGCACGCACAGGACGCCCGACTGGCCCTCGACCACGGCAAGCACGTGCTCGTCGAGAAGGCCTTCACAATGAACGCCGCCGAAGCGCGATCGGTCGTCACGTTGGCGCGCGCCAACCGCCTCTTCGCGATGGAGGCGATGTGGACCCGATTTCTGCCGCACGTCGCGGCCATACGAGGGCTTTTGGCGGACGACGCCCTTGGCGAGATCGTCGCGGTCCACGCCGACCATGGCAAGTGGTTCGAACGCGACCCCTCCTTTCGCCTCTTCGCTCCCGAACTCGGGGGTGGCGCTCTGCTCGACTTGGGGGTCTACCCGGTGTCGTTCGCGTCGATGGTGCTCGGGCGACCATCGACGGTGCGGGCACTGGTCACGCCGACCTTCACCGGTGTCGACGGTCAGTCGTCGATGCTTCTCGGTTACGATTCGGGCGCCCATGCGGTACTGACGTGCACGTCGCTGGCCCGTAGCGCGACGCGGGCCAGCATCGTCGGGACCGAGGCTCGCGTGGACATCGACGGGGACTTCTACGCACCGACCTCCTTCACGTTGACCACGAGGCGGGGCGATGCGACCAGGTTCGACTTCCCGAGCCCCGGACGGGGCCTGCACTATCAGGCCGTCGACGTCGCCTCGCGAATCCGGGCTGGCGAGCTCGAAAGTCCACTGATGCCCCTCGACGAGACGGTGTCGATCATGGAGACGATGGATGAGGTGCTCGCCCAGTTGGCGAAGTAGGACGCTTCAAACGCGTCGGGCTGGGTGAGACGATCGGTCGCCTCCTCGGTAGTCGCTCACGTCGTTCTCACGGATCTGATCGCCTTGAACGTTTCGCGCAGGGTGACCGGTGAAGTGATGCACCGGCTCCAAACGGCAACGGGCGGCGGACCCGCGGCGTCACCGCAGCCGGTCTTGAGGACGGGCTTTCCGAAGGGCCGCAGTGGCGAATTTGCGCCGTTGGTCGGGCTCGGGGGGATCGAAATTGTTCGGTAACGTCTGCGCGTAGATTCGAAAGTCAGGGTAGAAAGTCCTCGTCTGTCGATTTCTAACACCAGATAGTGATCAGCGGGTCCGACCACATCGAGTACAGGTTCGAAATGACTCTTTTCGATGCTCTCGTGCTGGTACCAATCGGAGTGGTGGTGCTAACTTCATCACTGGCGGACCATTGCGGTTCGTGCACGCGGTATTAACAAATCAGGGCGTCGCGGGACGTCCGAGAAGGGTTGGGGAGAATGAAGTTTAAGACAGCGAGGGCGCTCGCGTCCGTAGCACTGGTGGGGAGTTTCGTCGCCGCCGTGCTGCCGGACGTGGGGTCCGCAGCGACACCAACGGTGTCGGACAAGACGTTCAACACGAGTTTCTCGACGATGAGGTATCTGAAGAGCATCGCCGCGAAGGGGAAGGGCTCGATCGCAGTCATCCTGCCGGACACCGTGACGTCAACCCGGTACACCGAGTTCGACGCACCGTACCTGAAGAAGGCGTTCTTGGCCGCGGGCTTGAAGACCAGCCAGTTCACCATTCAGAACGCTCAAGGAAGCGACACGACGCAGTACACCGACGCGCAGGCGGCGATAGCCCGTGGCGCCAAGGTCCTACTGCTCGACCCGCTGGACTCGACCACCGGTGCGGTCATCGAGGCCTACGCGAAGGCTCGCGGGGTCGCCGTGATCGACTACGACCGGCTGACGCTCGGTGGCGCGCGTAGTTACTACGTGAGCTTCAATAACGTCGCGGTCGGAACGTTGATCGGTAAGGGTCTGCTGGCCTGCATCACGGCGTGGAAGGTGAGCAATCCCGTCGTCTACGTCATGCGCGGCGCACCGACCGACAACAACGCCACGTTGTTCGCCCAGGGTTACGACGCCGTGCTGAACGGAGCCGGCTACAACACCAAGAGCGGCTCGTCCAACACGGTGTTGGAGAACGTCGGTACGTGGACACCGACCGTCGCTTTGACTGACTTCCAGGGTGCCCTCGCGGCGAACTCGAAGATCAATGCGGTCGTCACGCCGAACGACGAGAACGCCGCACCGATCATCAGTTACCTGCAGAGCAAGGGCCTTCCGCCCAAGACGATTCCCTTCACCGGTCAGGACGCGACCTTGACTGGCTTCCAGAACATCATCTCGGGCTACCAGTGCGGCACCGTCTACAAGCCCATCTGGCTTGAGGCGCAGGCCGCCGCGGCGCTCGCGGTCTACCTGCGCGCGGGTATCAAGCCGCCTAAGGGTCTGGTGAACGGAACGTCCACTGACTCGGTGGCGACCATCAACAGCCTGAAGAAGGTGCCGTCGGTACTGCTGACCGCCGAATGGGTGACGCCTACGCTCGTCGAGAAGACGGTCATCAAGGATGGCGTCATCAAGGCGTCGGCCCTCTGCACTAACACGGCGCCGACGGTCGCTGGCTCAACCCAGCCGACCTACGCCCAGGACTGCAAGACCTACGGGATCAAGTAGTCCCCAACCGTGACGGCGACCCCTGAATCGACGAGCTCTGCCACGTCCCAGAACGGGATGTCGGCACCCGGCGATTCAGGGGTCGCGTCATCGGTACTTCTGAGCCTTCGCGGCATATCCAAGAATTTCGGGGCCGTCGAGGCGCTTAAGAACGTCGACCTGGACGTACCAGCCGGCCAGGTCACGGCGCTCATCGGCGACAACGGCGCCGGCAAGACGACGCTGATCAAGGCCATAGCCGGTATCTACGCCCCATCGAGTGGCGACATCATCTGGGAGGGCCGCAAGGTCTCGGTGCACACGCCGCGCGACGCCGAAGACCTGGGAATCGCCACGGTGTACCAGGACCTCGCGCTCTGCGACAACCTCGACATCGTGCAGAACATGTATCTGGGCCACGAGGAGACGCGTCACGCGACGCTCGACGAGATCAAGATGGAGCTCAACACGAAGCGCGTCTTGAGCGAGCTCTCCGTCTCCACCGTGCAGTCGGTTCGCCAGGTAGTCGGATCGCTTTCGGGGGGCCAGCGCCAGGCCATCGCCGTCGCGCGCGCCGTGATGCGCGAGTCGAAGTTGGTAATCATGGACGAGCCGACCGCGGCCTTGGGGGTCTCCCAGACCGCCCAGGTGCTCGACCTCATCAGGCGGCTCGCGTCACGTGGCATCGCCGTGCTGGTGATCTCGCACAACCTCGTCGACGTCTTCGAGGTCGCCGACCGGGTGGCGGTGATGTACCTCGGCAACCTGGTGAGTTGCGGACCGATAGGCGACTACGACACCGAAAGTGCCGTCCAGCTGATAACGACCGGTGGAACGCGGACCGACGTTGCGTCGTCGGTGAACTAACGAGAGGGTCAAGGACGGTACCGTGTCTCAAAGCCAGGTGGACCCGTCTCAGGGCGCAGCGATGGACGCCAGGGCGTCGGTCCGCGCTCAACTGAAACGACTGCGTCAGGGCGATAAGGGCCTGTTGCCCATCTTGTTGGGGCTCATCGTCCTGGTGATCTACTTCCAGATACGGAACTCCGTTTTCCTGTCCTCGGGCAATCTCACGAACCTGTTCGTTCAGGCGACGATCTTCATCCTGCTGGCCATGGCGGAGATCTGGCTCCTCTTGCTCGGCGAGATCGATCTTTCGGTCGGCTACGTAAGCGCCCTGGGCGGCACGACTGCGGTGATCCTCCTCGACGCGCAGTTCCATTGGCCGTGGTTCGCGGCGCTCCCGCTGGCGATCGTCGTGACCACGGCGATCGGAACGTTGCAGGGCATGATCATCATCAGATTGAGACTGCCGTCGTTCATCGTGACCCTGGCAGGTCTCTTGGGATGGGAGGGTGTGCTGATCTTCTTCGTGGACCGTCAGGGGACGGGTGGCACCATCCCTGTCCAGGAGAAGGTCCTCTACGACCTCGTCAACGCCAACCTCTCGCCAGTGGCGACGTGGATCTTCGTGGCGGTGTGTCTCGCCATCTTGAACTACATCATCGTCAACCGCGACCAGTCGCGGCGAGCGAGCGGCCTCGACAGCGTCCCGCTCTTCGTCACGCTGACCAAAGTGGTAGCCCTGGTGGCGGCCGGGATCGTGCTCGTGTTGATCTTCAACACCAACCGTGGGACCTATACGGTGCTCGATGGTATGCCGTACGCGATCCCCGTCGACATCGTGATGTTGGCCGCCGGGAGCTTCATCCTCACGCGCACGAAGGTCGGTCGCTACATCTACGCCATCGGCGGCAACACGGAAGCCGCGCGGCGGGCGGGGGTGAACGTCAATCGATACCGGCTCCTCGCCTTCATGTTCACCGGGTTCACCGCGGGCGTGGCGGGCTTGATCTACGCCTCGCGTCTCGGTGGCATCTCGGACAACGTCGACAGCAATCTCGTCCTGTTGGCGGTCGCTTCGGCGGTGATCGGTGGAACGAGTCTCTTCGGAGGTCGCGGCAAGATGATCCACGCCGTCATCGGCGGTCTCGTGATCGCCACGATCTACAACGGTATGGCTCTGATCAACATGAGTGCCGCCACGCAGTACATTGCCACGGCCCTCGTGCTGCTGGTGGCGGTCGCGATGGACGCCGTCGCTCGGCGGGGCTCATCGGTCTCCGGCTGAGCCCGTGACGCGCGACGAAGTGCCTCGGCTTGCCGATCGCGTCGTGCTGGTCACCGGGGCGAGTCGAGGCATCGGACTGGCTATCGCACGGGCCTGCGCCGAGGAGGGGGCGGTGGTCGTCGTCTCGGCACGTCACCTCGAGGGCCTCGAGGCCGCGAAGCTGACGTTCCCGGACGTCTCGCGGGTCCTGGTACGACAGTCGCACGCCGGGGTGCGCAGCGAGGCGAACGAGTTGGTCGACTGGGTCGTCTCGACCTGTGGCGCGCTCGACGTGCTCGTCAACAACGCGGCGACCAATCCGTACTTCGGCCCACTCGTCGACATCGATGACGCCCGAATGGCGAAGACCTTCCAAGTGAACCAGGCGGGGATCGTGATGCACACGGCCGCGGCGTGGCACGCGTGGATGCGCGAGCACGGCGGGGCGGTGTTGAACGTGGCGTCCATCGGAGGCTTCTCGGTCGAGCCCGGGATCGGGTGGTACAACGTCACCAAGGCGGCCGTGCTGCAGCTGACGAGGCAGTTCGCGTGGGAGATGGCGCCGGGGGTTCGGGTGAACGCGATCGCTCCGGGGCTCGTGCGCACGGAGTTCGCCCGGGGGATATGGGAGCCCAACGAAACGTCGATCGTCGCCAATATCCCGCTGGGGCGAATCGGTGAGCCCATGGACGTGGCTCGCCTGGCGGTCACGCTCGTCAGCGACGAGTCGTCGTGGGTGACCGGGCAGACGTTCGTCGTCGACGGCGGGACGACGGTGAAGCCCTCCGGGGGAGTCGGATAGGCGTCTCAGTGAAGGTGGAGGAGATCGCCCCGGCTGATCTTCCCATTCGCGGTGCGGGGAATGGCGGTAACGTACCGAATCTCCTTCGGCTTCGCCCACGGGCCCACGCGGTCGGCCGCAACGGTGCGAATGGCGGCGTCGAGGTCGGTGCCGTCGGCGACGACGAGGGCGACGGTCCGCTGGCCCCACTCGGGGTCCTCGACGCCCATTACGGCGACGTCGCGAACGTGGTCGAGCGAGGCGATGGCGGCCTCGAGGTCCTCGGGCCACACCTTCTCCGCCCCGGTGTTGATCACGTAGGCCAGGCGACCGCGAACGCGAAGACGACCGTCGACGACGGTGCCACCGTCGCCGGTGCGGAACCAGTCGTCGGCGCCGTCGGGACCGGTCGCGCGTGGTCGCGGAGCGGTGCGATACGAGCGAAAGAGCGTCGGGGAGCGTACGAGTATCTCCCCGTCGACGCTCGCCACCTCGACGCCCGGCAAAGCGACGCCGTTGTAGACGACGCCCGAACCGGTCTCGGTCATGCCCCAGGTGGCGACGACGTTCGTCGCGCGCACGTCGGGAGGGCGGGAACCGCCGAGCAGCACCGTCGAGAAGTCACTGAGGTCGTACCGGGCGAGGTGCGTTCGAACGACGGCGACGTGCGTAGCCCCGTGCTCGAGCGCCCCTCGAAAATCGTTGGAATCACCCCACCAGAGCGACGCCTCGTCGAGGACCGAGCGCAAGATGACCGCCAGTCCACCGATGTGACTGGCGGGAAGCACCGGGAACCAGACCGGGTGGCCGCCCGAGCGCAACGTCGACTGGGTGATGCGAGCGCTCGCCGTCAGGGCCGCCCACGTCAGCTCTGCGGCCTTGGGCGGGCCGCTCGACCCCGAAGTCAGCATCACCACGCCGATCTCGTCGTCAACCGGCTCGCCTCCATCGATGAGGGTCGTTCCGTCGGGACCCCGATGGTGGGTGGCGCCGAGGAGTTCACCTTGCGCTCGTTGTTGACGCGCGCTTAGGCGTTGATCGAGGATGCAGAACGCATCGCCGCGGTCCACGCACTCGCGAATCGCCAGTTCCAGGTCCGGCCCCAACGCGAAGTCCAATGCGACGAGTCGAGCCACGCAGCGATGCTAGGGCCTGGGACTAGAGTTACGCGCCGAGGGGGGCTATGGCGTCGTTGCGATACGAGGTGCGGATTGCGGCGTCCGCCGACGTCGTGTGGGACATCGTGAGGGACCCGGCGTCGATCCCCAACTGGTTCCCCGGAATAGTGGCCGCGGTCGTGGAGGGGACAACGCGGACGGTCACGCTCGCGACGGGTCTCGCGATAGCGGAGGAATTGCTCACGGTGGACTCGCTGCAGCGGCGCTTCGCGTATCGGATCACGTCACCGCCCTATCGCTCCCACTTGGGCACGATCGACGTGATCGAGCTGGGCGAGGACGACTCGCTCTGCGTGTACTCGACGACGGCCGAGCCCGATACGTTAGCCCTCATCGTCGGTGGGGCGACCGCTGGTGCCCTGGATTCGATCCAGCGGATAGCCGAAGGGGTCTGATGGGGCGCAAGATCCTGTTCATCACGACCGATCAGCAGCGCTACGACACGCTCGGCGCCAACGGTGGGCGCCTGAGCCGAACCCCCGTCTTCGACCGATTGGCCGCCGAGGGGATCCGGTACGAGCGCTGCCAGCCGACCTCGGTGGTCTGCATGCCGTCGCGCGCCTCGATGCTGACCGGCCAGTTTCCGAGTACCCACGGCACGTGGATGAACGGCGTGGCCCTCGCCGTGGACGCGCCGTCCATTGCGGCGCACCTGCACGACGCCGGATACGCGACGGCGCTGATTGGTAAGGCCCACTTCGAACCGTTCCTCGACCCGTTCGGCCGATTCGCCGAGAACGCCTTGTCCGCCCTGGGCATCCCGACGATCGAGTCGCCGTGGTTCGACGGTCGTCGTGGCGTACACCGGGGTTTTGACCACTTGGAGCTCGCCACCCACGGGGTACTGGGTCCCCTCCATTACGCGCGCTGGATGCGTGAGCAGCACCCCGACTCGCTTGGTGGGTTTTACAGCGTCGTCGATCAGGACCTCAACGTCAACGCGGCGGGTGGCGGCGAAACCGGTGCTCCGCAGGTCGCCGTCAACCCGGTGCCTCGCGAGTGGTACCACACCGACTGGGTCGCCGAGCGGACGATTGCGTGGCTCGAAGCACAGCCTGACGGGGGTGACTGGTTCTGCTGGATGAGCTTTCCCGACCCCCATCATCCGTGGGATCCGCCGGCGGCGCAACGGTCTCGGGTCCCCTGGCGCGACGTACCGCTGCCGGAGAACTATCCGCAGCAGTCCGGCGAACGCGAACGACTCCTCGACCAGAAGGCTCGACACTGGCGCGCGTGGTACGACGGCCGCGTGGTGAGCAACTACGAGGCGCCCGCCAAGTGGGTGCCGGCCACCCTCACCGCCGACCAGGTCCGCGAGGTCAACGCGCTCAACGCCGTCGAGGTGGAGCTGATCGACGAGGCGGTGGGTCGCGTGCTGCGGTCGATCGAGGCGCGTGGCTGGGGCGACGACGTCGACGTTGTGTTCACGAGCGACCACGGCGAGCTGCAGGGTGACTACGGATTGCTCTTCAAGGGTCCGTATCACGTGGACTCGCTCATGCGTCTGCCGCTCGTGTGGCGCCCAGCCCGCTCGTCGGCACCGACGCCGGCCGTGGTGCGCTCGCCGGTGAGCCTGGTGTCGTTGGCGGCCACTTTCGCGCAAGTCGCCGGAGCGGCTCCACCCCCGTGGGTGGAGGGGCCGCCACTCCCCGTTGACGACGCCGACGCGGCGGCGCGAGGATTCACCGGCACGTTCACCGAGTGGGATTCCGCGCTCTTCGGCGTCGACGTGCACGTGCGGTCCCTCCTGACCGGTGAGTACCTCTACACCGAGTACCGACCGGGCTCGATGCACGACGGCAGCGAGGGCGAGCTCTACCTCTTGGCCGACGATCCGCTGCAGCGCACGAACCGGTTCGCGGATCGGTCACTCGCGTCGACGCGAGCGACACTGCACGATCGCCTTCGCATGCACGAGCACCGAGACGTCCAGCGAGCCGCGCCCGGCAGACTGGTCGCGCCGGTGTAGGGCGGGGGTAGCGTGGTCGCCATGACCGAGACCGTGATCCAGGGCCAACCCGTCGACCCCGTCGACCGCTTCCGCGCGGTGCCGCTGCCCCGGTGGCAGTCCGAAGGGGAGTACCGCGACATCGTATACGACGTCGGCGACGGGATTGCCCGGATCACGATCAACCGTCCCGAGCGGCGTAACGCGTTCCGACCCCAGACGTTGTTCGAGCTCGCGGACGCTTTCGAGCGGGCTCGTGACAACACGGCGGTCGGCGCCATCATCCTCACCGGGGCCGGCCCCGACGCGTTCTGCTCGGGTGGCGACCAGACGATCCGCGGCGACGACGGCTACCTCGGCGACGACGACGTCGCACGCCAGGGGGTTGGGCGGCTCAACGTCCTGGACCTGCAGATCCAGATCCGCCGACTGCCCAAGCCGGTCGTCGCGTCGGTGGCGGGCTACGCGATCGGCGGTGGACACATCCTTCACCTCGTCTGCGATCTGTCGATAGCGGCCGACAACGCCCGCTTCGGCCAAACGGGTCCGCGCGTCGGCTCCTTCGATGGCGGCTACGGCTCGTCCCTGCTCGCGCGCACGATCGGGCTGAAGCGGGCCAAGGAGGTCTGGTTCCTGTGTCGCCAGTACGACGCCGCGACGGCTCTGGAGTGGGGGCTCGTGAACGCCGTCGTCCCTCTGGCCGACCTCGAACGAGAGACGGTCGCCTGGTGCCGTCAGATGCTCACCTTGTCGCCGATCGCGTTACGCATGCTCAAGGCTGGTTTCAACGCCGCCGACGACGGTCTGGCCGGCATCCAGCAGCTCGCCGGCGACGCCACCATGCTCTTCTACATGTCCGAGGAGGGCCAGGAGGGACGCAACGCCTTCGTCGAGCACCGCGCGCCTGACTTCTCGAAGTATCCCAAACGTCCGTGAGCACCGGGCCCGGTGTCCTCGAGCGGTGGGTGCTGGCCGCGCGCCCGCGAACCCTTCCGGCGGCGATCGTCCCGGTCGGCGTAGGGGCCGCCCTCGTGCGGCCGGCGGCGATCGGATGGTGGAACACCGTCCTCGCCGCCGTGGTGGCTCTCGCCCTCCAGATTGGGACGAACTACGCCAACGACTACTCCGACGGTGTCCGAGGCGCCGACGAGGAGCGGGTGGGGCCATTTCGGTTGACGGCGTCGAGGCTGGTTCCGGCCCGCCGGGTCAAGGCCGCCGCCTTCGCGTCCTTCGGATTCGCCGCGGTGGCCGGTCTCGCCCTGGCGGCGCGGACCTCTTGGTGGCTGGTCGCGCTGGGGGCCACGGCGATTCTCGCCGGTTACCTCTACACCGGCGGTCCGCGACCCTACGGCTACCTCGGGCTCGGCGAACTCTTCGTGCTGCTGTATTTCGGGCTCTTCGCGACGGTTGGCACCGCCTACGTCCAGCACGGCCGCGTCATCGAGGCGTCGTGGTGGCTCGGAGTGGCCACTGGTTCGATGGCGTGTGCGCTGCTCGAGGCGAACAATCTACGTGACGTCGCCGGTGACGCGGCGGTTGGGAAGTGGACGTTGGCCGCTCGCCTCGGTCGTGGTCGTGGCGCGTGGCTGTACGTCGCCAGCGTCGTCGGCGTCGTGGTGGGGATCGCCGCTGGTGGCGAGCCGCTGGTGGCGTTGGCGGCCCTCGTCGCCTACGCGCCGGGCGTTCGCATGGCCTTCTCGCCGCGCACGGGGCACGAGCTGATCGCTCTGCTGCGGCTCTCGGCGCGGGCCCAGCTGTTCGTCGGCGCGCTACTGGTGGTCGTCTTCGCCACCACTCGCTAGTCGAGGAAGCCGTTGACGAGACCGGCTACGGTCTCGGGTCGTACGAGGTGGGCGGCGTGACCCGCACGTGCGACGACCGCGACGCTGCCCTGGGGCACCCCAGTGGCGATCGCCTCCGCCTCTCGGCGGAACTTGTCGTCTCGTTCCCCCGCCAGGGCGAACGTAGGTGCCGTGACGGCCGCCAGCTGGTCGCCGAGCCAGGCCTGCGTGCCGGTGCCGCACCGGCGCAGTGACTCGGCGAGCCCCGCTGCGCGGTGGCTTCGTGACGCCCGTTCGTCGGGATCCGCCGGCACGTCGGCGAAGAGCGGCTGGGCGAGCCACTCGTCGAGGAACGTCTCCACACCAACTGCCTCGAGATGGTCGGCGAGTGCCTCGTCGTGAGCGCGCCGGTCGGCTCGCGCGACTGGGTCGCGGATGCCTCGAGTCGCGCTGAGCAGAACGAGCCTCGAGACCAGTGGCGGGTGGCGCAGCGCTACGTGGAGCGCAACCAGGCCCCCGAAGGAGTACCCACCGAGGTCGGTGGGACCGTCGAGGAGATCCGCTACCAGGTCGGCGCAGGCTTCGAGGGAGGTGGGATCGGCCGTCGATTCACCGTGTCCGGGCAGGTCGGGTGTCCACAGTTCGCGCGTCTCTGCCAGAATGGACCGGAATCGGGACGCCGAGCGACCGGTTTGGGTGAAGCCGTGGAGCCAGAGGAGCACGGGACCGTCACCCTCACGTCGGACATTGAGGAGAGGCATTGCAGTCGAGCGTACCGAACACGAGCGTCGTGCAGGCCACGTTCGCCGCGACCCTCTTCGACGAGTGGTACCGCCACGGGCTGCGCGAGGTCGTGATCTGCCCTGGTTCGCGTTCGACGCCGTTGGCCGTCGCGGCGGCCCGCCACGGACGACTCCGACTCCACGTCCGTATCGATGAGCGCAGCGCCGGCTTCTTCGCGATCGGTCGCTCGCTCGCCCTCGAGTCACCCGTTGCCATCGTGGTGACGAGCGGCACGGCTGCGGCCGAACTGCACCCCGCGGTCGCCGAGGCCGACCTGGCCGGGGTGCCCCTGATCGTGGTCACCGCCGACCGTCCCCCCGAGTTGCACGGCGTCGGGGCGGCGCAGACCATCGACCAGCGGGGCCGCTTCGGGCGGGCGGTGCGCCGCTTCGAAGCGCCTGGCGTCGCCCGCCGCGGCGCCGCGGCGCGGTGGCGG
>VFSW01003459.1_pt1 | contig 23681 bp, 46 predicted proteins | sample 5358111 | NCBI WGS metagenome assembly VFSW01 (sample SAMN11554181, study PRJNA540505) | mine drainage metagenome | isolation source: sediment from site ElyBrook_90M | place: USA: Ely Copper Mine, Vershire, VT | collected 2017
CAGACGCGGTGGTGCTGCACGACGTCGACTTCAACCCGCAGGTCGACAGGCAGGCCGAGGACAGATGCCACAGGTCAGAGAGAGAGAGAGCGTCGTCCCGCCTCGTGATTCCGCCGCCTGTTGGTTCTCCTCTCGAGAGCTCCGAAAACCTCTCGCCCTCTGATCCCCGTGCTGCGCGCCCCGCGTCTCAGGCTGGGTCAGACCAAGCCGGTGACGGTCTACCGCATGGTGACCAAGAACACGGTGGACCAGAACGTGCTCACCATCGCCGAGCGCAAGCTGGCGCTGGACGCGGCGGTGCTGAACGACGTGACCATCGGCGGCGACAAGGAGGAGAGCGGCGGCGGGGCCGACGAAGACGCGGCCGCCGTCAAGCCCAAGAAGGGCAGGCAGGGCCTGGATTCCAAGGAGGTCCGCCACATGGGGGCCATCCTCTCGTCGCTGCTGAGCGGCGCTTAGATAGAGATATAGGGACATGGTGCACCACCGGTGTCTCTGACCATGAACAAGAGGTTAACGGCCGAGCGTATGCGCCTGTGTTAAAGCGCGTTGCGATTGCCCGACCCCACACACACACGATTCACACGAAACGTCATTTCTGCATCTGCAATCGAATGTCGCTCGCCTCCCGCACCTCTGCCCCCGTGGCCTCCTCCGTCCGCTCGGCCGCAGCGTGCCGACCCGTCGCGATGCAGAGCAGGCGCATGACGGTCGTGGTCCGCGCCGAGGAGGCCACCGCCGCGCCCCCGAAGGCCGAGAAGCCCAAGTGGGTCATGCCGACGCTCAACGCGGATACGCCCTCTCCCATCTTCGGGGGGTCGACGGGCGGCCTGCTGAGGAAGGCTCAGGTGCGTAGACGACAGGGATCGGTTCAAAGGGCGCGAGCCAATCTGGACAACATGAGAGATCCATCGGGGAAAATCTTCTTCTCACGGCTCTCCCCTCTCCCAAACGCAGGTCGAGGAGTTCTACGTGAGTCTTGGGTCGGGGGATTGCGGCGTTCGATCGCGGCTGCAATCGCGATGTCGCTGGCGAAGCGCTGGTCGATTGGCCCGATTGCAGCGAGATCGGATGGGGGGGAGATTTGCGATGCCGACGATCAGCGTCGCCGATGTCCACAGGGAGGCCTCTGACAGCAGCATCACCCGCATGCTGCACGTGCGCAGGTGATCACGTGGGAGGCCGCCAAGGAGCAGATCTTCGAGATGCCCACCGGCGGCGCCGCCATCATGCGCAAGGGCCCCAACCTGCTCAAGCTCGGGAAGAAGGAGCAGTGCCTGGCGCTGACGACGCAGCTGCGCACCAAGTTCAAGATCTCGCCGTGCTTCTACAGGGTGTTCCCCGACGGAAAGGTCGAGTACCTGCACCCCATGGACGGTGTCTACCCCGAGAAGGTCAACGCCGGGCGCGTCGGCGTGAACCAGAACATGAGGCGCATTGGCGACAACGTGAACCCCATCAAGGTAGGTGGGGGGGCCGTCTTGGAATCGCGATTTATGTTGGGATCTGTTAGCATCTGTATCAATGCTTCACGCTTGCGCATCCCCACCCTCTCCAGACCAAGTTTACCGGTATGGGGCCCGCCCAAATCTGAACGGCTGTCGATCTCCCTCCCAAAGGAGAATTGCATAGCTTTTAGATTCATAATGAAGAGGGGCGAGATCTCTCAGCCGGTATGTGGTGGAGGCAGGCTGGAGGTCGGGAGGGATGACTTTTGTGAGAGTGCAGAGGCATATGTGGATCATGGAGGCAGCAGAGCCTTCATTCGGACAAACTTTGTTTCTGTGATTGACCGATTTTCGGAGAGAGATGCCAAGTTGTTTTTCTTCTCTTTGTTCGGAGACTTGGCATGACATATCGCGCTCTTATATCTTGGTGCATAAATGTAAATGCCAAGTTTGCTTATGCGCCAATCCTGATGCTCCATACGCTCAGCCCTTTTTGGCTCGCTTGCCAGCCGGCTTTCGTGCCTCCTGTGCTGCTCGCGATGCCTTCCTCTTGCTGCTGCTGTCCGGCTTCTTGACAGACTCGGTTGCCTCTTGCCCGGGCACTGCCTCAGATTTCACAGCTGCCGCCGAGGGCCCGGCGTCGCACTCGACAACGTCGCCGTCGCCCTCGTCCGGCTGATCGGCCAGCAGCGCTTCCTCCAACAGCGGCTGCAGCTCCGGCGCCAGCTCCTTGGGATCCACCTCGGCATCCTCGGTCAAGTGCTCGCCCATCTTCTGCTTGGACAGCAGTTTGTCGCTGATCTGCGGAGGGTGAGGTCTCGAATGAACAAAAAAGCCAGCAAGCTTACATCTCTGAAACAGTAAACTAACCTCCTTGAGCACCGCCATCTCGATCTTGTTGGGCACCAGGGGGCCCTCTCTGCCCTCAAGGGCCCCCGTCACCCATTCGGCGTAGGGCGACTTGGGGCGGTAGAAGCTCCCGCTCTGCATGGCCTCGTACATGAGGCCGGCCCAGTTCCCATTGACCTGAAGAGCATGCAGTTAGAGCACATGCTGCAGTGAGAGGGGCGGCGGCACCCACCTGCAAGGCCCTGGCGCTGCCAATGACGATGAGCGAGCAGCGGGCGCGCGTGAGGCCCACGTTGATGCGCCGCTCGTCCGCGACAAATCCTATGCTGCCCGGGCGCTGGCCCTTCTTCGCGGTCCTGCGTAAGTTATGAGGCGTTGTGCAGCAATGTTAATTGTTGGCCACGCAGTCCAAGATGTGAGATGAAAGAACAGCGCGCTTGACAAAGCTCCCCGCTTGTAACTCGCCTGACGCATGAGAAGAGGATGATGTCCTTCTCTCTACCCTGGAACCCGTCGACGGTGTTGATGTCCACCAGCCTCGCGCCTTCCTCGCCCAGAGCTGCGAAGAAGCTGTCTCTGAGCAGCTTGACCTGCTGCTTGTAGGGCGAGATCACGCCGACCGACGGCGTGCGGCGGAGCTCGGGGTACCTGACCGCAGGGCGTGAGAGAGCAGTGCAAGTGAGATAATTGTGTATAGCAAGCTGATGTCACTCAGCCCCAGTGACAAACGACGAGGTGAGGAGCTCTCACATCCGCATCATAATCCTTTTTTCCCCACAGTTTGCCCTGCCTACCTGTGCACCAGCTCTCGGTAAATGCAAAGCACCATGTGCGCCTCTGCCTTGTTCTGAACAGAAGCGCTGCCGGTCGGGCTGGTCTCCTTCCCGGCCACGTCATAGAACGCGAAAGGGCCGAAGCAAGGGTGCTTGTGGTATGGGCGCGACGTTTCGCCCGTGACGGTCTCTCCGTCCAGCAGCCTCCCGCCGTAGAAATGCTTTGACGGGAAGATGCTGATCCGCGGGTTCATTCGGTACTGCGTGTCGAGGATCTGTGGAGTTCAATTCAGAGGTTGAGGGGAGGTTGAAAACGTCTGCGAAGTGTTGTTAAGCCAAGCACACTACCTTGACAGGGTAGCCTGCCATCTGCAGCCTCTTGAACAGTGAGTTGTCATAGTTGTAGTCCAGGGCTCGGCGGGATATGACGGTGGCCGGCAGTTGCACTGGATCGCCGACGAGATACACCTAGGTGGTCGGCGGGAGGTCTGATGACGCTCTATTCAATGGCAGAAAGGATCCGAGGGAAAAAGTGAGAGAGATACACGGTGGGATGCGAAACACGCAGCAGCAATGCGATGACAGGGCCCCCTTCTCACCTGCTTGCAGCCCATGACCAGCGGCACCAGCAGCGAGGGCTCTACCGCCTGCGCCGCCTCGTCAATGATCACCACGTCGAACTTGCGGGCCATGCGGTAAAACATGGGGGAGCCGGCGAAAGAGAGCGTGGAGCACACAATCGAAGACTCGTCGAGCACAGCGATGCGCAGGCGGTCTCGCTCTGTTGGGCCGTTCTGTAGCAAGTGAGGAAGGTCAAAGTAGAGACAGATCAGAGCGACAGGCATGACACCTCAAACAAGAATAACATTGCCTCAATCACTCCACTGCAACTCGCCTTGTCACCTCCCATCCGGCTTTCCACGATGGCGTCCAGAGAAAAGGCCTTCACACTGTGATGCATGTTCACTCCGGCGCGGACGATGCCGGGGGCGTACGTGCTCCCGTCTCGGTCCATGAGGCCGTACTTGACCGTCCGCATTACGATCTCATCCAAGGCACTGCATCCGACACACATCACTCGCAGCCTGACAACAGTCAAAGCGGAGAATCAAACTCGCCTGTTTGACGGAGCGCAGACCAGCACGTGTGCCTTGGGGCCACTGTTTCTCCCGATGCGAGTGGGCGCAGCGGTGCGCAGAAGACCGAAGCAGTCGTCTCCCTGCTTCGTCAGACTCGAAGGATCGGGGCGTATGGTCTCCCTGCATCATGATCACCCGGAGCATCAGCAGTTGTCTGCGATCTTCAGCAGAGTAATGGTACACAGATCCTGACGTTTCACCTGAGATCCGGCTTCCCCTCCAGCCAAGGCGCCTGCTTGACCCACAGCTGCTGCTTCTCCTTTTCGCTGAACTGCACGCGCGCGTCCCCACCTGCACGGATGGGCAGCAGCTCCAAAGCACCCTGCAAGCATTATTTCAGGCAGACAATTTTCAACAAACAAGTACGATTTTTTCACCAGGCCCCACCCAAAAGGGCCCCACGCGTGGCGTGACCCTCCTCCCAACACCTTGCGCGCGCTGTGCATGACGACGGAGAGAAGGTTGAGGATGGTCCGCGTCTTGCCGGTTCCGGGTGGCCCTTGGATCAGAACAACCGGGGTGCCATCCAGTCCCGCCTTCAGGGCATCCATCTGGTCGTGTTCAGCGGACATCAGGGTGCGAGGAAAACGCATCAGAAAGAATCATCATATTTTTTTTTCTGATGGAAGGCGAGACGAGATCTCTTGGCTCTCTCTTGGCCTCTTGGCGATGGGCGCTAGGTTAACCTGAGAGCTGTTGCACTGCCTCTCCATCGTGGCCTTCATGCCGGGCGGGATGTCCAAGTGGCGGCTCTCATGCAGCGCACGTGGCTTGCCCGAGAGAAGGATGTCAGCAAAGGGACAGAGGTTCGCGTGTTGCAGCGCCACCCACCTGATCGTGAGCGGAAATTGAGCGTTTCAGAAAGAACAAGAAGGGAAGAAGGGGAACAGGGATGGATATCCAGATGCTCACTCCCTGGTTATCGTCGACATGTTGGATAGCTTGAGAATCCACCAGCAGCTTGATTTGATCTGAAGGCCGCTGCGCATTGCTCGGATCCTGAGGAGAGAAGGAGTGACAGAAGAGTGACAGAGGACCTGAAGGCCACCCCACCCCCTTTAAACCTGGTTGCATTTCCCAACCACCAACCTCTGCGTGCCCCTGACGTTTCCGGCCTGGGATCCGTCAGCCACAAGAAACTTGACAATGAGGCCCTGAATTGTGGCCAAAAGGACATGTTCCGCTTTCGATTTGGAGTGATGCACCAGATGACAGAACAGTATGAGACGCCACGCCATCTCGAGCGGACCGTCACCTGGGATCCGCTGTGGGCCTCGCAGTATCCTATGAGGTGCATCAAGGTGCTGGGATCGTCTCCGAAAGGGTCGTCCTTGCTGATGAGCAGCAGGTCGTTGTCACTGTAGCACGCGGCGGAGTCCGAGACCAACGTGCAGTACAGGAAATCGTCCCTCTGCGGAGATGATGAGGGCCAAGTGAGGGTTAGTAAGGTGAGAAGCGATAGGGAGTCTCTTCACCTGCTCGGTGCTCCCGACCACCGCCTTGTTGGGCGAAAGCACCTCTCCCTCTTCTATGCCTCTGAGGATCTGCGCGCAGCACTCCTCCAACAGCAGGGGCTCAAAGACATCTTTGTACTCCTGCGACGGTGCGGAGAGCGTCAGATTGAAGAGCAAAGCGTCTACGTTGCATGGCGAAATGCCGTGCTCTAATCTGCTTCCATGTATAGATCAACGGCACCTTGATGTTTTCGAACGTGGCGGGCACCGAGGTGAGATTATCGAAGATGCCCCCGTCCTCATCGAGCTTTTTGCTGATTTCGTAATAATCCCAGCCCAGGATCGTGCGGTGCAGCTGCTGCGTCGAGCCAGCCGCATCGACCATCTCAGAAATTTGATGCCATCAGAGGCTCTGATTGATCATCATCATTTCCCACTTGCTCCTGCTCCTAAGTGGATGCTCGCAACCTCCCTACTACTGAAACCACGCAGTCACGGACACGAGATCGGCGGCGGCCTCTGACAAGGGCTGGTGCGAGTGGTCGACCGCCCCGGACAGGAACAGCAGCAGCCTCCCGGGCAGAGGCGCGACCCGGAGCACCATCTCGCCGTCGGCCTCGACCCACTCGACACCCTTAAGGACCGCCGTGGCAGCTGTCGACGCCCTTGGCTGAGCCCCTGCCACACCGGACAGCGCCGCCTGCTCCCCGCCTGAGGGCACGGCCGCGAGCGCAGCGGACCAGGCCACGGTGCGCGCCTCATCAGCCAGCGCCGCCGCGCTGCCCGGCAGCTGCGACAGCGAGGCCGACGACGCGACGCCGCCCCATCCAGCCGCCGTGGCTGCAACGCTAAATCCCCCGTCGAGGCTCTCGTTGACCGAGCCGGCGTCGTCATCGCGAATGGGGTCGTTCATCCCGCTCGCCGCCTCGGCCCACACGGAGCTGGACACACTGCCCCCCGGCGCACCTGCCCCACCCGCTGCCACACCGCCGGCGGCCGCCACGTGGCCGACGCTGCTGGTCAGTCCAGACATGCCGCCAACGTAGAAAGACCTGAGAGAGCAGGTGTCGCTCTCGGAGAAGCTTGTGCCGCCGTCGCTCCCGGTGAAGCTGCGCCTGCTGACCACTTGAGAGAGCACGTGCGCTTGCAGCTGCAGCCTGCGGTTATTCCTGCTGTGCCGGTCCAAGCCCGAGGGAGGAATCAGCCTCGGAGGCCAGATGGAAACCGCGCCCGAGCCGTCGGAGCCGCTTGGACCTGCCGCATCAGAAGCCACCGCTTCCTCCTCCTCGTCGCCTCCGACCTCGCTGCCGCAGCAGACCATGCACGTGATTCTGCGTCGCCCGTGCTTGCGTCCGCCGTCCGGCAGCGCGTCCCTGTGGCGTGGCACGCCAGCGCTGCCGGCCTTGTGCAGCGTGACCTGGTGCTCGCCTGATTTTGATGCATTCAGAGGGATCGGATTAGATGTTTTCCGCCGCGCCGCGCCAGCTCTTCTGCATCTACCTCCTTTTTTTCTCAACGTTACAAACTCGGCCAGATCGTCGTAGAGCTCCTGCAGCGCCACCAGCAGAGTCGCCATGGGGCTCGTGTCGGCCGGCGGCTTGCCGACGATCAGCGGCATTACAAAGTCTCGGCCTGCCTGTTGTGAGCAGGGGACATGTTATGGCTTTCCGTTTCTTACTGATTCTGGAAAACAGTGCGGACCTTACCACCCGCCGCGGCTGCAGCTGGTGCGTTCCAATTCGAGGACCAGGGTGCGTCAGTCATGCGTCCTGCGGGGGAGGAAAGGGCGAGAAATGCTTGTCGTAGACTGTCCTTAGGCAGCACATATGAGACATTCCGTCCACAGCGTCAATCGTCTTTGTGAAATGGACTGCACCTTTGCTGTGTTGCTGGATGCCGGATTGCCGGACTTGCTCGGCGAGATCCCTTGAGATAAAGCTGTCAATGATCACGTACCCGTGCTGTCGTAGCTGTTCGACCTGGAAGGAGCATGTGAGAGACGCACAATACATGCAGCCATGCTGACGCTGCATGGAGTTCAGCTCACCTGCCGTATGGACATTCGCTTCAGTTGGACGTTGCCATTTTGTGCAAAGATTTTGCTGCAGATGTGAAATGCATTCGCATTTCGCATGGAGGCCGCATGATGAAAATTGTCTTCAGTTGTCCCATCGTCGTTGTCCACCGTCTCTCCGGCGATCGTGGTGTTCATCGTGCGTTCTGATGCGTCTTCTCGCATCAGCTCCTCATCCGCTTCCTCCTCGATGCGCTCGGTGTCCTCTATGTTCAGCCTGTCGCCGAATTCCAGCTCCAGCCTCGCTTGCCGAGACGCAATGCTGAGCATGCCCGTGCCCGCAGTCGAAGCAACGGTCGACGTGCTCCTGGCGTCGTCGTCCTCGAACGGCACACCGACCATTTGCAAAAATTGGAACGATTTTGTTTTGTGCGAAAAAGTTTTCTTGCTCTGATGCCTCACACACCTTGATGAGCTCAGGCGACGGCCGCCAACTGCGATCCCTGCCGGCTCATCGCCCGCTTCTTCATATCCGCCATCCTCTCCACCGGCCCCGAACGAGGCCCGAACCGGCGGTCGTGCATGATGTTGCCCATCACGTCCACGTTGGCCAAACCAAACGCCCCTTGCAGCAGCTCTGAGGCCTGCGTCAGCTTGCCTCGCGCCGAGCGCGTTAGCTCGTATGCCTGGCTGTAGGAAGCGAAGAACTGCCTGGTCTGATGCAGGCGGGGGAGCATCGCGTCCACCTCGGCCTCGAGCTGGTTCTCCCTGGCGTCACCAGCAGCGCCTTGGAAGATCTGAGGCACGATGGCCTGCTCCCAGTCCCTGGCCTCGCGGAGCTGCACGCCCTTTGCCGTCAGCTCGTCCACGAGGAGTTGCTGCTGCTGACGTTTGACGTGCAAGTCTTCGAGCACGGCGCCGCAGGCTCTGAGCATTCGGTCCGCCTCCTCAGCCTCGTCCTTGGCCTTCTCGACCTTGGCCTCCCTCTTCTCCTTGCCTTTCAGGAACTTGCCCGGGTACCACTTGCCATCATCCAGCTGTGTGCAAACAAATTAAAAGGTGAAAACACCTGGTCTCATTTGGCCCTCTGATGCACCCACCTCCTCAGCCTTCTCTTTCTTCTCTGAAAGGGCTGCCGACAGCTCCTTGTACTTGGCCTGCTCTGCCTTGATGCTCTTGTCGAGGCTCGCCAAGCGCTCGCGCGCGCCGGGCAGCCTGCCCATCACCTGCCAGATTGTCCTTGTCATTCTTTCCATTTCCCCCCCCTGCCTCAACACTGCTGCTACCCGCACCTGCTCCGCATCAAGCCTGGCGATGAGCTCGACAGTCTCGCCGTACTTCTGAACAGTTCTCGCGTCCAAGACCAGCGCAACCGGAGCTTCGGCGGCAGGGACGCCCACCGCCAGGCGCTGGAAGGTGCCCGACGTGGCCCTCAGGCCAGTGCGATCCGCGAGGTCGGGCGCCTCGGCAAACGGGACTGCAGCGTTCGGAGCGGGAGCAAGGGCACCGGCCGGCTGAGAGACAGGCTCCGCCGAGGACTTTTGGTAGCTGGCTCCGCCGTCGGCGAGGAAGCGCTTGATCTTGATGGCTTGGAGCTTAGTTATTCCGAGCTCTGCCTTCAGCTCGGTCTCGGTGAGCATCACAAGGTCCTGACCTGCATTGTCACGATGATGATCGCAATGGCACAGTGTGTCATTGCACACCGCCGCACACAGAACACCGCACCTTGGACTGCGTTCTCTCGGAAAACAGGGGAAAGATCTTGGAGGTCGATCTTGGCAATGTAGGCTATGCGTTGTTGTTGCATTGACCTCATGCGACGAGAATCTTCTTTCGATTCGCTCTCGGACCTCTTCATTGTCCCACAGCTCGGCAGGCTTGCTCATCGTGGAGAGAGAGAGACAGATCTGAGATAGGATCGGAGCGTTTGCGAACCCTCCTTTTTTTTTACTACTCTAAAAGGCTAGGCATAGGTTCATTGCCTATTCGAACTATTGTCGCTTGGCTAGCCGAGCCTCCCGCTCCTCCCTCACTGCCGAGGGAGGAGCTCACTGTGGGCACTCAGGCCCTTCCGCTGCTGGGCCCCGCAGATCCATCACCGCTGCGTTGGCTCTTATGGCTGCCTGGTGTCCCTTCTCCAGATGGGCGCTTGCTCCCACCTCCACCTCCGTCCGTGTTACGGCGCAGAGAATCGCTGGCGTCGTTGTGACTAGGACCGGCACCCGGAAAGCTGCTCCTCTTTCCGCTCATGCTGGTCCAGTCCCACAAGGGATTCTGCTGCACCGCGTAAGTGTCCTCCATCTCCACCGGGAGCCCAGAGGCAGCAATGTCCGGCACGAGGGCAGGTGACGGAACGGGGAAACTGCCCCCGAAACATCCTGTCTGCACCATGGATAAAAGTGACTCGGCAGAGACCTGCATAGGCTGAGGCTGCATTTGCTGCTGCATCGGCGGAGGCACGTATCCGCTGGCCGGTGGAATGTCACTGAGCCTCATACCGCCGCTGGCCGGAAGCACGGAAGATGAAGCAGAGGCCTCGTGACGGGCAAGGTCCTCGTGCTCACAAGCGGCCCTTGCCGGAACCTGACCGTCAGCTGATCCTTGCACTGCTGCAGTGTGAGACCCTTCAACCACGCGAGCTCCTGATCCGAGTTAGGATCTGTGTCAAAGTTGAACTTTCCTTCCGTTTTGCCAGACGCGTAGCTCAGCCTGGGACAGGGGGGCAATCTGTGAGACGTCTGAGCCACATGCACCTCAATGATGACCTACACGTCGTATATCCTCGCTGCCTCCCTTCGGGTTTCTACGTCGTGGCCGCAGATGGGCTTGCTGCCCTGCTGCCGAAGCTGAGCATGGCATTTGCGTCCACTTGGTGATACGCCTCTGTGTATCAACAAGTGTTTGTTAGTACCCGGCCGATGATCATGGCACCCTCACTCACATGTATTCGGTGTCCGCTTCCTCCACGTGGAAGGCGTAGGCGTAGCGGGACCGTTTGGAGAACTTGGCCTCCCTGAAAACGGTAGAACAGACCTCGGTCATCAAACATGATAGGTGATGCGACAGCTCACTCTTCTTTTTGGGCCTCCTCTTCTCTCTTGGCCTCCTCCCTCCTGAAAATGGTAGACCTCGTTTAGCCATGCATGAAGAAACTGCAGATCAACTGCAAATCATCATCATGTAGATCTCTTTCCTCCTTTCCTCCTCCGCGGCCTCTCTGCAGATGACGTGATGTGTTGCGGGAACAGGACCAAGCGAGTACCACTCACTCTGCGCTCAAAAGGCGAATACCCGAGTTTGGATGAAAGGCCGCTGCTTCTCTGATTGTGGTGGTGACAAGGCGAACCATCGTATAACAGTGCGGTCCGAGCCGCATCCGGATCCGAACCTACGGACGGATCAGAATGCACGCCCATCGCCCCCCCGACGCCGACGCGCTCCCGCTCCCGCTCCCGAGCGAGCCTGCGCTTGCGAGCATGAGCATCCGCTTCACGACGCTCCTTTGCTTGCTATTTTTCAGCAGCTTGGTGCCTAACGGCATCCCCGGCATTGCCATGCTGCTCGTGGCGACGGCCAGGATGACCTTGTCTGCTGCCTCGGAGGCCCGTGTCCATGCTGATCCATCCTCCTCCTCGGCTGGCAATAACGTGCCGCTCGCTCCGTCCTCTACTCTGGCCCTCTTCCATCTGGCAAGGCAGGACGACGTCAGCGTAGCCAACCTCATTTTCTTCATCAGAAAGGCTATTCTCAGAGATGAAATTCTCGAACGCCTTAATCATGACGGCCAACAGCAGTGCTGCGACTTTGTCATCCTGCTGCAGCGGGGGAACACACTCCAGGTGCAAAACAGCAAAAAGTGGGTGCTTAGTCTGAAGCCTCCTTCCCACTTACCTCTTGACAGCTGCCGCAGCTTCCTGCCAACGCGAGATACCTCGAGGTAGACTCTGAACGATGTACGGGTGCCTGGGGCGCCTTTGGACTGGCGCTGGGGCCTGCCTCTGAGGGTCTGCCGTGGCCGCCTGAGAGTTACGAGTTCCTCTTCTTGGTGGACTCTCACGTCAGGGGGCCGTTTGTCCCACCAATGCTCCAGGTAGGGGGGGGTGAGGGAGAGCGGCAGGCCCGGGCTGACCACACCTCAGGTCTAAAGTTGACTCATCGCTCTGACTCTCTGACGTGAGGGTTTACTTCTGGAGAGGTTCCTAATTGCAGCCTCTCAACAGGGCTCGATTCACTGGTGGGAGCCATTCCTCTCGAGGCTCAAGGGAGAGGTGGCGCTGGTGGGCCCGGTGATTAGCTGCGAGGGCGACTTGGGGATACCGCATGTGATGTCTCACGTGGTGGCAATGACGCAACGGGCACTGAAGCTCATGCTCGAGGGGGAGGGGGGCGAAACTGACAGCATCGAAAAAGGCCCGCCTGTCTTTGGCGTCGACGGGTGCGGGAGAAGAGGAGGAGAAGAAAACGGTGCCGGCCTCCTCCTCGATGCAGCAGCGGCAGAGAGGGCGAGGGCGAGGACAGAGTTGGCGGCTGCGGTGGCGGTGCTGCAGGCCGGCCTCAATCTCGACTGCCTGATGGTCAGGTACCAGGGTGTGGACTGGCTTGACGATGCCAACTGGGGCTGCAACGCCAAGTAGGTTGCCTTTTGATCTCCAATCCTGTGTGCACGTTCCCATCCTCTTGCGGACAATGTTGCATCCTGTGTGCACGTTCCCATCCTCTTGCGGACAATGTTGCAGGCTACGGCCAACGGGGGAGTTTGCCTATGATGGAGTGCATTTGGAACCGTACGAAGTGATGTTCACACTTGTGGATGAGATGCTACTGCAACGAGAGCACGGGTCAGCGATTGCGGCGGCAAAGTACGATACCTGGATTCATGTGAGTTGATGAAGTCTGATGCCTCATGCCTAGTTTCGTTTCCTTCCATTCTTCCCTCATCACACTTGCAGGGCCGAGGCAATGCCTCCGAGGAGAGGGTGTTGAGCAATCAGTTTGCCAGGGAGAATGCACGTTTTAAGCTGCCGATGGTTCTGGAAAAGCTCGCACGGGGTCAGCCTTGCTTCGATTTCGAATTCTATCTTCGGAGGAACGAGGATCTGGTCAAGCCTCGGTCCAAGGCAACTTGGTGGTCGAGGGGGGCGAAACCCCTACTCAATGCATCGGACGAGGAGATGATCTGGGAGCACTTTGTCTACTTTGGCCAATTCGAGACCAACAGGGAATTCCGGTAAGGTTCCATGTCCGTGGAATTGCCCTGATTTCCCTCTCTCGTTGATTGACACCTACTGCTCCCCCCACTCAGGTTCAAATGTCCTATGAAGTACGAGATGTTTGCCGGTTTTGCTAGCAGAGGGAAAAAAACATCAGAAGCCAAATGAAATTGTATCTCTTTCATCATCTTCATAACCATCAGGCGGCGAATCCCTTGCTCTTGTCCTTTGGTGTTTTTGGTGGCCTTGACCGCGCCTCCGCCTTGGGCTGCGTTGGAGGAACATACTGCCGGCTCTTGAACGCGCATCCTACGGTATGAGTATAACGAACGCTCTCCAGTGCCTTGTCGTACTCGACCTGCTCCCACTGGTCTTGACGTTGCTTGAATAATTCCAGCAGGCTGGTGTCCCCTTTGGAATCAAAGGCAGGGGACGTGCATTAGAGAGTAGAAGGATCAGGAGATAAATATAAAAACAACCTTTCTCGACAAAGATAAGTGGGCAGCCAGGCTTCAGAACGCGGCTGGACTCGGAGAGGAAGCTTCCTGCGGTTCTGGAGCTCATGTTGCTGGCTGATCTAAGACACACCACGGCGTCGACACTGTTGTTGGCAGCGAAACTGAGGTCGTCAGGACTCTGAACCCTGGCAATTGTAGGCACCGCTGCCTGAACTCCGGCCTGCTCGAGCAAGGATTTGTTGATACCCTCACCGACGATGGTCACCTGTTGCACAAAGTTGGGCATCCAAACGGAGAGGAAAGGTAATGTCGGGTTATCGGGTATGGAGCAAGACCAGGCAAAAGGCGAACCTGCAAAGTGTTCTTTGGATAGTAGAAGAGCTCTTTCGATCCGCCTCCGATTTGGACAACGATGGCTCCGTTTCCATCCCTGGGAACGTGTTGAGTTAGCATGGCTGCCGTAATGTACTCGAGCTGTGAATAGATGTAGAATAGGTAGCCTCCAAACGTGAGCATCGGTGCGAGAACCAGAACCGGCCAGAAGAGGCCATTGTCCGAGCTCGCCAAGAGCTCAGATGTGCTTGCTCCAATCACTCCTGCACGCGTGACACGGTAGCGTGAGGGGCAGCAGAAGTGCAAGCATGGCGCATGCTCAGTTGCTCACCATCACCCGCAGCCACCGTCGCCACGACGTCTCTTCTCCTTGCTCTACATTCGTTATAATTGCGGACTCTACCTATGCTGCACATTCTCAATCGATAAGGGCAGCCAGCCAATAGACACACGGCCCGATCAGGCAGGCGAAGCATGGCGAGTGCGAGTGCAAGTGCGCCCGCCAGAAAAAGTAACTCCGTGATGATCAGGATTCGCAAAAACAGCATGAACGTGCGGGGATCGCTGCTTGAGCTCCTCCTCAGATGGATTCTAAGGCCCGTTATCGACACGGCCTTTCGATTCGTGTTCAAGCTGAGGTGACAACACAGTGCTCTCACTACCGTCACTTTATGCCACACGCCACCACCCTCACCCTTGATCATGAGGTTGGGCGTCATGCTCTTGGAGAAGGAGCTTCACAAGCCTCAGCCAGGTGCATCCGTGACTTTGCATGGCAAGGAGCTGACCGCAATCGTCGATGGTGGGGAGCACGTATGCCCCTTCATAAGCCACCATGTGCTCACGCATGCACACTCTTCTCCAATCAGGATCAGCGTGGTCGGAGTTCTGCGAGCGGCTTAAAAGCGCAGGCGAGCTAATAGCAAGAGACGCAGACGTCAAAGGGGTGCACCTGGATGCCCTCGACAGGGCAGAAGGCTTGCGATATCTCTCCCGGCTCGTCCGGGGAGGTGAGGTTTGATTCGAGTCCAATGTTGGCATGATGTTGAGACCCCTAACAGATGCCTCATTCTCTGTCGCGTTGCTGCACAATCTCTTGATCGCAGGAGTCGAGGCCTTCATGGACACGGCCGACCCATGGTATCCTGTCCTCACGCCCCTGCCCTACAACGTCAAGCTCGGGGCGGACAACCCCGACAACCTGTGAGGCAAAGAGGGTCAAACTAACTAGGGGGGACATGATTGGAGTTGGATGCTTCAATCCAACTGATGATGATTTCCTCTGGTGATGAACAGGTACCTCTATGGGACAATCAGCGGCAAATTGCGGTACCGCATCAGCGGAAACAGAGGCACCGTGACCTACCTCTCTTTTGGCTGCTACGCCGGTAGCCGGCCCGGTCAAGGCTCGGTCGATCCAGGCCATATCGACAGCTCTCAGCTGAGGCTGGAGGGTGACTTTGAGGTGAGTTTTGAAAACTTTCCTTGGCGGAGGTCTTGAAAACATTTTGTGGCCGCAGATCATCGCCTCTGTGTCACCTCCGCGAGACCCGTCAGTCAATTGGTTGCGCATGGAGGCGTCCACGTCAAAGCTGGTAGTGCGCCAGACATTCCTCGATCGATCTCAGGAGACAGCAGCCTCTTTGAGCATCGTGTGCCTCGGAGCAGCAGAAAGTGCAGGCGGGAGCAGTCACGTTCCCTTGATCTCCCGCGAGGATGAGGCCAAGACATTGGGCATGCGACCGCCCCTGACGCCGGCCGACGTGGCCTCCGGGCTCAGCGGCTCGGCCATGTTTGTCAACGGCGCCGCGATGCAGTTCCTGAGCTGGTCGAACATGTTTGCGGCAAAGGCGCGCAATAGCTTCATCGTGCTGGACAAGGAAACATACATGACGGCATGGGCAGACCCAAACATCTTCTTCCTGCACGGGTATTGGAGCCTTGGCGTGGAAGAGGCGCTGATCATAGAGGTGAGACATCTGGGCAGGAGGCATCCCTCATTTATCCCTATCGACAGGACCTCTCTGTCAATGTCATCCACATCCAGGTGATGACTCCTGACTGTGTCTACTGGAATTTCCAGCTGAATAATTGGTGGATGGAGAGCATGGATCACCAAAACCATCGCGTGCATGTCAACAAGAGGACAGCTGTGATGCGCGGTGACGGGACGGTGTGCATTATTGTGTCCCATACGCAGCCTCTTGAGCTGCCAGCAGACGTGAACTGGATCGAGACAGCTCACCATGCTCACGGGACGATGGCGTGGCGTTGGGTAAAATCAACAGAGGGTCGTCATCCTGTGCCAAAGTGCACCGTGGTGCCGTTGGCAGGCCTCTCTGACTATTTATAACCTTGACGTGAAAAGTATTTTCTAGAAGTTGATGATAAGTAATTTCATGACACGTCCGCAGTGATGTCTAGCCGCAGATGCGGGGGAGGCAGAGCTGGCACCGGTTCAGGCGGCGATTTGCTGTTCTTCATTGCATCCGCAACCTCTGGATGTGCAGCGAGGCACTCCTGAGCGAAGAGATGTGTTGTTGTGAGCTCTGAGCTCACGGGCCGGCTAACTCACCGCAAAGTTCAAATTGGGCTGAAAACATTCTGCACCCTTGACAACGTCCTTGCTCCGATGAAAACACTGGAAGGCCGCCACAAAGGCGGGCCCGCACGGAGATTCTCTCCTGCGGATGCATGCCATCGCATGTTATCCGATCTGGCTCCATCTGCACTCACAGGTCCTTCACGCAAGGGCAGTCCAGAGCCTCCTGAATGGCTGCCTCGACAGCGGCATCGTCCTCATCCTGCTTGATGATCAGAGAGAGAGCGGGCTGTGAGCATGAACCTTTTTTGTGCGTCCAGGGCATCTACCCGCGACGGTGATGAGGCCTCTTGATCTGGCATCGCAGTTTTTCTGCCTCGCGGCATCAGAACGTGCTTTTCAGAACATGCCGCTGTCGGCATACATCGTTTCGAACATCCAGGCGGCAGGGCTCGAGCAGTATGCGCGCAAGCTACAGGCGCTCGACGACCAGCAGTTCCTCTCGATGCTCATGTCCGATTACTCGACGTATGGCGTAGTGGACGTCGAGGATAAGCAGCGCCTGTTCAGGTCTGACAGATCGGACTTTCAATTTCTGCGCTGAACGTTCTGCGCCTCCAATAGGCTGCTGAAAGGTCTCAACGAGGAGGCGAAAAACAGGCCGCGGAGCGCTGCGCAAAAGGCTCCCCAGCAGCTCGTCGTGGCCGCGCCTCGACAGCAGGAGGACCTCCTCGATCTGGATGCCCATGACGGGGACCTGCTCGCTCACGTAAGCGCTCATGCCATGCGCTTGCGGGAAACGCAGTGTCAGCCTGTCCATGCGCAGGCTTGCGGGCCGGCCATGCAGCTGTCTCCCATTGAGAAGGACCGCGAAAAGGCCAAGGCGGCCGCCGTGCACGAGAGGGCTGCTGCAGGGCAATCGCCGCCGCCAGAGGACGATCCGCCCAAGATCCGCGTCATTGTCCGCAAGAGGCCCTTGAATCGAAAGGTCAGCAACCGTGCCGTGAGAATTCTGATGTTACCAGAGCCAACTCGAAAGGGTTCCTTATCCGTCCGCAGGAGAAGGAGAAGGGTGACGATGACATTATCGATTGCCACATGTCGAGGGCCACGATCATCGTCAACGAGACAAAGGTCAAGGTGGACCTCACAAAGTTCCTCGAAAGGCACCAGGTGAGACCATTTTTTTAGAGGAGATCGTGAGTATCCCTCTGAGAGAGGAGGAGCTTGAACCGCTCTGCTGCAATGCCACCTCAGTTCAACTTTGACGAGGCTCTGGACGAATCGGTGTCCAACGAGGACGTGTACAGCTGCTCCGTCAAGCCGCTGATCCACACTCTGTTCCGCAATGGCAAGGCCAGCTGCTTTGCCTACGGGCAGACAGGTTAGTCTGATGGTCGTGATCAGACTCAAAAGTAAATTGAGATATTTACGCCCACATCCGGGCAACACGCCGGTACATCACGACCATTCCACTCGCTGCTGCAGGTAGCGGAAAGACCTACACGATGGGCCCGCTGCCCGTACGGGCTGCTGCTGATATCTTTCGTTACCTGACCAAGCCTGAACACCGAGACGTCAACCTCTACTTCTCCTGCTTCGAGATCTACGGAAACAAGCTCTTTGACCTGCTTCAGGTGATGATGCAGCGTCACGTTGCTGCCTGCTGACATGCCGATGATCGTTGACCGTTGACTCCTTGACCTTTCAGGGCCGGAAGAAGCTTTCGATCCTAGAGGACGCGAAGAAGCGCGTCGTGGTCGTTGGGCTCAAGGAGTTTGGTGTGAACAGTGTGGACCTGCTCAAGCAGCTCATTGAGGAGAGCGGGAAGCAGCGGAGCACGGGAAGCACTGCAGCCAACGCGGACTCTTCGCGGTCGCACTCGATCATGCAGATGGCCCTCAAGGCGGGCGGGCCCGAGGGCAGGCTGGTCGGGAAAATCTCATTCATCGACCTTGCAGGCAGTGAGCGGGGTGCGGACACGTACGACAACAACCGCCAGACTCGGCTGGAGGGAGCGGAGATCAACAAGAGCCTGCTCGCGCTCAAGGAGTGCATCCGCGCGCTCGATAGTGACGCGAGGCACGTCCCGTTCCGCGGCAGCAAGCTGACCGCGGTGCTGAGGGACTCCTTCGTCGGCGCGCAGGCGCGCACGGTCATGATTGCCAACATCTCGCCCAACATGGCCTCAGTGGAGCACACGCTCAACACCCTGCGGTACGCCGACCGTGTCAAAGGTAGGAGCGACAAACTGTGGCAACTCGCTTGTGTAGACCCTCAAATTTTGAACCCTCCTCTCCAACGCAGAGCTGCGGAAGGACAAGAACGAGCGCGCCCCCGGCGGCGTGACGCCCGGCGACAACCCCAACTACTACGCCGCGGCGGCGCGCGGCGGCGGCGCGCCCGACGTTGCTGCACGCAATGACAAGTCGCCGGTCAAGGACGCCAAGCCCAGGCAGGACGTGCCGGCCGTCAAGGCCGCGGCCATCTACGCAGAGGACGACGACGAGGGCGACGAGGACGAGGACGACGGGGGGGCTGACCTAGGCGCCACCAACCTGTCGGAGCATGACCGGATGCTGGACACGATCCTGGTCGAGGAGGAGCTGCTGATCACCGCGCACAGGCTGCACATCGAGGAGACGATGGAGCTCGTCCGCAACGAGATGAATCTGCTGACAGGTGAGAGGGAGGGTCCCTCTGATGACCGCCTCTGCGGTCCGCGTCGCTTCTAACGAACCTGTTCTATTTCATTCCTTCACGTGCAGAGGTTGATCAGCCAGGCAGTGCCATCGACCAGTACGTTGATAGATTGGATGCGATATTAAAGCAGAAGCTGAGAGGCGTGGAGGCGCTCAAGGTTGGTAGAGTCTTCCTCTCACTCATCGAATGCAGCTATGAGTGTGACTAACTCTTCACAGGCCAAGTTGGATCGCTTCAAGGAGCACCTTAAGCAAGAGGAGATGATCACCGCGACCGTCCGCCCTGCAGCAAAACGCATTTGATGATGTAGGTACTGATGTGCTGATAGATATAGGGGCATCGTTATAAAAGCGCTACTAGTGCAAGTTCGTACACTCACATAAGCAAAGGGCAACTCAGCTCAGGACACATATTGTGTCGCTAGAAAAAATTGCAACTGCAAGATTTAATTTCTCAGTCCATTTGCACGCCACCGGGCAGATGAACCATGTCTGATGGCGAAACGGAACAGAACACAACAAACAGTCTCCCCAAAAAATTAAGACACAAAAAGTAACAAGCTGCAAACATGCAGGTTTCATCAGGAATAGTCTGTGGACCGATGGCACGCTGGTCCCAAATTTTATCTCATCGTCAGGGCTTGGTACAGCCATCTGCGCTCTCCAGCTCGCTCCACATTTCGTAGTTCTTCTCCAGGTTTACCAGCACCATTGTCGATCTAGGGAAGGCCTGGACAAAAGCCTAAAGAAGAATGCAACATGCCAGGTGAGAGGTCGCCCATTGCCACACACGATCACACAATTATTCGCACCTTGAACAAAGGCAGGGCTGCGACGTTGAAGAAGCCAGATTGGCTCTTGGTCACGCCCGCCTTGGTGCGGTCCATAAGGGGCGACACGGCGTGGCCGAAGCGCTTCTCCTGGTCTCCCTGCCGAAACATCTCCTCCTCGAGCCTTGACACCCACTGCTTGTGGACCTCTTTGCTGCTCGTCAAGTGACCGAGATCGGCACATTTAAGGGCGATCTGCATTGGAGGGGAAGGTTGGAGGCTCTATTTTCCAGGAAAGGTTAAGATGTGCCATGGGACTCTCACCTTCAAGATTAATGCCTGTGCCTCCTCATCCCAGGCCATCATGTCATCTTGAAGCACCTCGCTGGCATGCTGTGACAGCAATAGGTTCCTCACTGATTTGGACTCGGTGCTGACTCGCCTCCCAATTGTCCTCGTGCTTGGTGGTGGGCGGTCCAACGCTGGTCGTTGAGAGCCTCGGGAAACGGACGAGACAGCCTGGCCATCCGAAGAAGACATCCGCGAAGGGCCATGCGGCTTCATCAACATCGATGCACGGCGGCGGAGGCTGCCAAGTGGCCTAGACGCATCATCGCCGCCGTTGCCCGTCGGCAGGGCATCACCAGCGGCGGATTGGGGATGATCAATGCTGCTCACGGCCCGTACGATGGGGGAGGAGCTTGACTCTTTCACCGTGGTGGTGGCCCCATCGGAATGAGTAGAATCTTTGTGGGCAGATGTGGTGTTGTGAACAGGGGAGAGGGACTCCTGGGACACCGTGTGCTCAAAGCTGTTCAGATCCGGGGTCCTGCGGCCTCCGGAGTTCCTCGACCCGAACCGTCGGCTCGGCAGAATCTTTGAAGAGAAAGCTCCGACCAGGGCAAAGTGTTGCTTCATCTCCGTCGCCAGGACCATATCGATCACTCCCTTTCGGACACTAGCCTTGAGCTGCAAATGCAGCGATAACTCATGTTTGACTCAAATCTTTTCAACAAAAAATCCACTTGCCTTTTTGCTGGTCTTTGGGAAGAAGGAAAACTCCTCGTGACAGTTGAGCAACGTGAACGCCGCCGCAACGTGGTGGCTCTCCCTGCAACGAGTTGTCACGAGGGCCATATGCGGCAATTCTCAGTGTGTCACTTCTTCCGCTACTCCGCGTGAGCTCTGATGAGAGGCAGTCCACTCACATTGGGCTGACGTCGTTGTACAGCAGGGCCAGCGGGTCCAGGCTGCGGATCAAGAAGTCGTTGTTGACACCCCTGCATGAGAAAGGCAAGGGAAATTGATTGAGAAATGTGACACCATAAGGGGGATATAGAGGACCACGGGCTAACCCTCCTCTCCCTCCCTCACCTGTGCTCGTAATCGTGGACAATCGCGGCGATGTAGCAGGTGAGCAGCCTCGTGGCCGCTGCCGAGTCAGCTTGACCGCTGTCCAGCCCAGAGTCGAGTGGGGTCTTATCGCCCATGGACTGCTGCTGGCCATTGTTGCTCACAGCCTCGAGGACCCCGCCGCGGTGCAGCAGCACGTGGAGAGTCCTCAGAACGTCGGCGGCGTGAACCCGGCTGTGGTACGGGTTCTCGGCGTAGCCGTCCTCGATCTGCATGAGAAACCTGGAAGGAAGGAAAGACTCGAGATTCACACCTGCAGGATTCGTGACTCAAGCCTTCGCTTCTCAGTCTCTTGACTCACTTTGCCAGCTTGGTTTCATCCAGGCGAAACTTGCTGACGAGTCCCATCTTCTTGAACAAATAGAATGCGAGGCTTGAGAGAGGCTTGCCCCCGCTGGCCTCGTCCAACATGAAAGCATCGAACTGCCACTCGTCGATGAGGCCAAAGCACGTCGCCAACTGCAATATAAGGAGGGGAGAAGCAAGGTAAAAAGTTGTTAGGAGATGTATCGACTGAGGGCAAAGAGAGGTGTGATTGTTGAACAAGAGCCATGTGTCAACGTCAGGGATTGCAAACCTGATCCGAAGGCTGAAGCAACAGCTTGAGCAGGATGAGATTTGCGCTCGGATAGAAAGAGCGTTGATGGATCGGAGCGAGCGACCGCTGCCTCGCAGGGACCATGCCAGAGGGTCTTGTATGCACTATCGGAGAGCCGTAGGAAGACAGGGAAGCAGCCCCTTGGAAGCCTTGGAATGAATTCCTGCCAGCCTGGCGGTCATGCGAACGTCGGGGCTCCAGGCTCGAGCCATCGTTCCACATCACGTCTCCCACTGACACAATGGACGCTTGGCTGCCGTTCTCAAACGACAGTGTCGTGTTCCCCCGTCTGGTATTGTTGCTCGATACGCTGTTGCCCGGGACATGACGGATGCTGAAGCGACCGCCGACGGATCGATCGCTTGACAGCCGATTGTCTCCTGCTGCCTGCGATCTTCGTGTGGACTTGTCCAAAAGCTGGACAGGAGTCCTATTCTCCGACAGCGACGAAAGGGCCCTGGCCTCTTTGCGTCGGCCAGCTCCGGGGTGGAAGCAAGCCACGATTCGCTTGAAATAACCCTGTTGGAGATAATATCTTGGTCAGCAGCGATAATGTTTCTGCAGAATGTTCATGAGGAAGGGAAAGCGGAACACATCAAGCGGAGACTCCAGCCCTCACTCACAAGCATGGTGGGCTCCTTGTCCACCGAGGCCGCGGGCTCGTGCAGTGGCTGAAGCAGGGCCTCGGGCAAGGATGATTCGGTGGCAAGGTCCGACCGGACATTGGGCCTTGGCGGTTCTGGTCTGATGACATCTTGAATCGGTGCTGCATCAACAGCATCCGTCACCACCAGCGAGTCCTCTGGAACACTGTCTCGGTGCGGCATCAGACGCGACGTGGTGTGCGTGCGATTTGGCACGATCCTCTGAGGCGAGGCAGGGGGGCAGAGGAACAGGTCCCCATTCTCATCCTCCATGGTGGAGAGATAATCCGCGCTTTTGCAAACAGGTATTCCCTGATTGGCGTTCCTAAAGAAAATTCAGATGCAGGGAATGTTTGAGACAAGCCTGAGAGATTCAGCCTTCTCCTTTTCTCCTGGTGTGACTACTACTTGCCTGACTTTGGTAAGCTGGCTGGAGTTGGACGTGATGCGAACGTCATTGGGGAAGCTTCTTAGGTAGTCGTTGGACGTCGGTCTCACTGAAGGGAGGCTTTGCGACCACCTCTCTGGCTCGTCCTCCTCCTCCTCCCCCCTGAAGGGTGCGTTGGGGAGCAGCATCTGTTCCAGCGCCTGGTTGACCTCGGCGTCGCCGCCGCCGTACGCGTTGAGCATCGACCGGGGTCCGCGGGAGTCGGCCGGCCTCCACAGCTCGCTGTCGCCGTCGGCGTTGAGGACCGCATCTCTCACGGCCATGACGTGGTGCGCCTCGACCTGCATGACGAATCCACGGTGGCAGGGGCGTCGGAAAAGTGCACTGCCTCCTAGCACAATTTAATCTGCTCTAGCCCTACCTCTGCGCCAGAGAGCAGCGTGTCGAGCAGGTCGATGGCCAGGTTCGCAGGGGTGTCGACGTGCGCTTGCCTCTGCGCCGCTCGGTCCCTGACCGCCAGCGCCTGGAACAACGCCTCCCTGAGCCTGCCGATTGGGGAGCGAGACGTGGTGAGAGCGGATAGAAAGTGGAGGACGAAGGGGGGGCTCACTTTTGATTTTCCTCTTCCAGAAGCCACTTCTCATGATCGATGATCGCCGATGCCCGGAGCGCCTCGTCGGGCGTCGAGGGCCCAGCCGGATGTATGTCGCAGGAAACTGATTCGCCTTGCCTTTGCATTCCTATAGTAAGCAAGGAAGCAAAGAGAGAGAGGAATCAGAGAATCACGTGTTCCCGCGTGTTCACTAAGGGGCAAACACGCTCCAGATCGCACAGCGCACAAGGACACGAGCGTTTGCCCGTTTTTTTATTGCCCCTTTCAAAATCGCAATCGCGTGTGCCTCACCTGGTGATGAACACTGTTTGTACCGACCTCGAGTCCAATCGC
>VFSW01003460.1_pt1 | contig 23680 bp, 19 predicted proteins | sample 5358111 | NCBI WGS metagenome assembly VFSW01 (sample SAMN11554181, study PRJNA540505) | mine drainage metagenome | isolation source: sediment from site ElyBrook_90M | place: USA: Ely Copper Mine, Vershire, VT | collected 2017
TATGGTGGAGCCGGGGGGAATTGAACCCCCGTCCGCAAATCATCCGCTGCAGGCTCTACATGCTTAGTAACATCATTTGGATTTAACCGTTCAGGCGCGGATGCACACGCTCCCGAACTGGCGATCCGCTTGGTTTAGTGACGGCGCGCGCGGCGCACGCAATCACGAGCTGATGTGCATGACCTCGCAAGTGTTGCCACTCCGGCCCATCAGCAAGCCGTTGCGAGGCCCGCAGCCCTTAGGCCGCGAGAGCGAAACTAGAGTCGTTCGCGTTTAACTTGATTCCAGTGGATTTACGAGCGAACTGGTGCTCGGCATGCACTCAACAACTTCAGCATTCACGTCGAAACCGGGTCGGCCCCTTGAGGTGATCATACGCTTGTCCGGGCAGTCTCGCGCAGGTGGCGGCATGGATGCAACGCTCAAGTGCGTGAACGCCGCCATGGGCGCGGACGCCGGGCCATCTCCCTCTTATCATTGCGGAAATGAATCCGGTCCACCCTTCCAGTGATCAAGGCACCGATGCCTGATCATTTGTTTCATGCCAAGCCGCGTTCGCCCGTGGCCCTGCTGCGTGCCGGTCTGCGGCGGTTTGGCATGGGGTGGGCCGTGTCCGTCATCACGCTGTTATCAGTGTGCAGTTCCGCGGTGATTTCGAACGGCATCAGCCTCGGGTTGTTCCACGCGCACCTGGGTCTGCAAGGCTGGACGGCGACGCTGCTCACCCCCGCCCTGATCGCGCCGGTGATGACGGTGCTGACCCTCCGTCTGGTGCTCCAGCTCGACACCGCCCACGCGGAGCTGCATCGGGTGATTCACGTCGATCACCTCACCGGTTTGTACAACCGGCGCTATTTCATGCAAACCCTGGAGATCGAAGTCGAGCGTGCGCGCCGAGGAGCAGGCTTTTCCTTGGCCATCATCGATGTCGACGATTTCAAGCGCATCAACGATCGACACGGACATCCGATCGGCGACCGGGTGTTGCGAGCGGTCGCGCAAGCGTGCCGCGCCGCGATCCGGGAAACCGACGTGGCGGCGCGTATCGGCGGCGAAGAGTTCGCTTTTCTCTTTCCCGACAGTCCGCTGGAAACCGCGAACGTGCTCGCAGAGCGTCTGCTGACCTGTATCCGCGGGCTGCGGCTCGACGTCATGGGGCAGCCACTGTCGGTGTCGATCAGCGCGGGGTTGACCGCGATGAGCGCGCGTGACGCTGAACTCGAAGCCGCCTTGCGGCTGGCCGACAAGGCCCTCTACGCAGCGAAGGCCGGCGGCAAGAACCGGCTGGAAATCTTGCTGCCCCAGGTGGCCTGAGGGAGCACGCGAACACCATGTGCGGAATTTGCGGAGAACTCCGGTTCGACGGTGCCCGCGCCGACCTCCGCGCGGTCGCGCGCATGCGCGACGTGCTGGCCCCGCGTGGCCCCGACCATGCGGGTGGCTGGAACGACGGCCCGGTCGCGCTCGGCCACCGCCGCCTCGCCATCATCGACCTCGGGGCAGGCAGCGACCAGCCGATGATCGACCCGGAAACCGGGTGTGTGCTGGTGTTCAACGGCGTCATTTACAACTACCGTGCTTTGCGCGAGGAATTGCTGAAACTGGGACAGCAATTCCGGACCAGCGGCGATACCGAGGTGGTGCTCAAGGCATATGCGGTGTGGGGCGACGGTGCGGCCGGGCGTCTTGAAGGGATGTTTGCCTTCGCAATCTGGGATGCGCGTCGCGGTACCCTGTTGCTTGCGCGCGACCGTTTCGGGATGAAACCCCTCTACCTGGCGCAGAACGGGCAACGGCTGCGCTTTGCATCCTCCTTGCCGGCGTTGCTGGCTGCCGGAGGTGTCGACCGCGAACTCGATCCCGTGGCGCTGCACCACCTGTTCACATTGCACGCGGTTGTTCCAGCGCCACGGACCGTCCTGCGCGGCGTGCGCAAGCTGCAGCCAGCGCACCAGCTCCTGGTCAGGTGCGATGCAACGCGGACGCTGTCCCGCTACTGGTCGCTGCAGGCGCAGCGCCCAGCGCTGGCGCCGAGCGAGGACGCCTGGATCGAACAAACACGGGAGCATGTGCAGCGAGCGCTGGACAGCCATGTCGACGCCGCCGACGTTCCCGTCGGCGTGCTGCTGTCCGGGGGACTGGACTCGAGCCTGCTCGTCGGAATGCTGGCGGACCGGGCGCATGACCTGCGAACGTACTCGATTGGCTTCGAACCTCTCGACCTGCCGACGGAAAAGGCGGATGAGTTCGAATATTCAGATCGTGTGGCCGCCGTCTTTGAAACACGTCATCACAAACTGCTGGTTCCGAACAACGTGGTGCTGGACAGGCTGCCTGCGACGGTCGAACGCATGAGCGAGCCGATGTTCAGCCATGATGTCGTGGCCTTCGACCTGCTTTCGGAGTGGGTCGGGCACGACGTCAAGGCCGTGCTTGCCGGCCAGGGGGCAGACGAAGTGTTCGGCGGATACTTCTGGTATCCGGCCATGGGCGCCGAGCAGGGATCGCCGCTTGCGCGTTTTGCTCGCCACTATTTCGACCGCGACCACGCGGAGTGGAGCCGCTTCATCGACCCGGCTTTCCACGTTCCCGACCTCACGTCGGAACTGGTCGACGATGCGCTGCAACAACCGGGTGCCGACACGTTCCTCGATCAGGTGCTGCGCCTGGACGTCACGACACTGATCGTCGACGACCCGGTCAAGCGCGTCGACAACCTGCCCATGGCGCACGCGCTGGAACTGCGAGTGCCATTCCTCGACCGTGCCCTCGTCGAGCTGGCAGCGTCGATGCCGCCAGCCCTTCGACTGCGCGACGGCGGCAAGTATCCTCTCAAAGCCATCGCCCGGGGGGTGATTCCTGACGCGGTCATTGACCGCCCGAAGGGCTATTTTCCCGTACCGGCGTTGCACCACGTGCGTGGCCCGTTCCTCGCGCACATGCGCGCGCTGCTCGAGTCGGAGGCATGCCGGAATCGTGGCCTGTTCCAGCGCGCCTATATCGACGACCTGCTGGCGGCGCCGGAGGCGCCGGAGCATTTCACACGCATCCGCGGCAGCAAGCTCTGGCACGCCGCACTCCTCGAATGGTGGCTTCAAGTCCACGTCGACTCGGCACCAGCCTGAGCCTGCGCACGCATCCATTGTCTCGATGATCGAACACCTCAACCGCGACTGCTCCTGCGTCAGCCTCGATCAGGAGGCTTTGGCCGCGGCGCTTGAGTCGAACCTCGGGCAACCCGGCCTGTATGGCCTGGTTCAACGTCGCAACCCGCATATGTTCTCAGCCTCGCCGGTGTTTGTGGCCCATCGGCACCTGGATGCGATGCGCGCCGTGGTGAACGCAGTCCACGATGTCACGGCACTGCCAGGTTGGTGCGACGCCGTCTGCGCGGATCTTTCTCGAACCAACCGGCGCCGCCACGCGTCGCCGGGGCTGTTTCTTGGATTCGATTTCCATCTCGAGGACGGACGCACCAGCCTGATCGAGATCAACACCAATCCGGGTGGCGCACTGCTCTCGGCCACCCTGGCCAGGGCGCAGCGCGCCTGCTCCGAGCAAGTTCGCGCGCTGGTTCCCGACGCGTCTTCGGCTGATGCATTCGAAGCTGACATCCTCGCGATGTTCCTGCGCGAATGGACCCTCGCGGGTCGCGTCGGTCGGCCGCGCTCGATCGCAATCGTCGACGACGATCCTTTGGCACAGTATTTGTACGCTGAATTCCTGCTGTTCCAGCGCCTGTTCGAGCGTGCCGGAATACGGGCGGATATCGTCGCGCCCACCGATCTCCACTGCGCGGGTGGACGCCTGTGGCTGGGGACCGAGCCCGTGGACATGGTCTACAACCGCCTGACGGACTTCACGCTGGTCGAACCTTCGCACGCCTCGGTACGGATGGCCTGGGAAGAGGGGCTCGCGGTGGTGGCGCCCCACCCCACCGCGCACGCGCTCTACGCGGACAAACGCAACCTCGCACTGCTGTGCGACCCGCAACAGCTGCGAGCATTGGGCGCGGACCCGGACGTCGCCGATACCCTGGCGCGACACGTGCCACACACGGAAATTGTCACCGCTGACAACGCCGAGCGCTTGTGGAGCGCTCGCCGGGGATTGTTCTTCAAACCGTGGGCCGGTTTCGGCAGCCGCGCCGCTTACCGGGGCGCCAAACTCACGCGCAGCGTGTGGGCCGACATCGCAAGGGGACACTACGTGGCGCAGGCCGTGGCACCGCCAGGTGAGCGACACGTGGCCGGCACCACGACGCCGCAGGCCTTGAAATTCGACCTGCGGGCCTTCGCTGACGCGCGTCGCGTGCTGTGGTTCTCGGCTCGCTTGTATCAGGGGCAAACCACCAATTTCCGTACACCGGGAGGTGGGTTCGCACCAGTGTTCGCGGGCCGCGATCAGCCGCGCCCGATCCCGTAATACGCCAGCCCCGCAGTACGCACCGCAGCCGGATCCCAGAGGTTGCGACCATCGAACACGACACGATCGCGCAAGACAACGGCGAGTTGCTCGAAGTCAGGAGAGCGGAAGGTGTGCCACTCGGTGACGACCGCCAGCGCGTCCGCGCCATCCAGCGCCGATTTGACGTCGGCAACCAGGCTCAGGCCCTCACGCGGACCCCAGTGCTTGCCTGCCGTTTCCATTGCCACGGGATCAAACGCACGCACCCGGGCGCCGGCGGCGAGCAAGGCGTCGATCAGGTCGATCGACGGTGCATCGCGCATGTCATCGGTGTTGGGTTTGAATGCCAACCCCCAGATGGCGAATGTCTTGCCGCGTAGACCCTGCGACGCGTAATGGGCGGCAATTTTCTCGAACATGCGCTGTTTCTGACGCTGGTTCACCGCATCCACCGCTTCGGCAAGCTCGGCTCGCAGTCCCGCCTCGCGTGCCATGAACGCCAAAGCCTTCACATCCTTCGGAAAACAAGAGCCGCCGTAGCCGGCACCCGCATACAGGAAATGGCTGCCGATACGCTGGTCGACACCCATGCCAAGCCGCACCTGTTCGATGTCCGCTCCGACGGCTTCGGCGAGTCGCGCGAGTTCATTCATGAACGAGATGCGCGTGGCGAGCATGGTGTTGGCCGCATATTTGGTGAGCTCGGAGCTCGGCGGACTCATCACCATGATCTTCTCATGATTGCGGTTGAATGGGCGATAGAGATCCCGCATGACGGCAATGGCCCGATCGTCAACGCTTCCCAGCACGATACGATCGCCACGCGTGAAGTCCTCAATCGCCGACCCCTCCTTCAGGAACTCCGGATTACTGACGACACTCACCCAGTGGTTGACGCCTCGGCGCTCCATTTCTTCGTCAATGATCGCTTGAACCATTTTCACCGTTCCCACCGGTGCCGTGGATTTCTGCACCACCACCAGCGGACCGCTGACGTGCTGGCCGATCTCACGCGCGGCACCGCGCACCTGCGACATGTCGGCCTGTCCAGTGGGCAGCGGCGGCGTTCCGACCGCGATGAAGCAAACCTGTGCCCCATCGAGTCCCTCCTCCACGCTGGGCACGAAATGCATCCGCTCCTGCGCGGCATTCCGGCCCACGAGTTCGGACAAACCGGGTTCGTAGAAAGGAACTTGCGCTTTTTCCAGCGCATCGATGCGTCCCGGGTCACGTTCGACGCAGGTAACCTTGTTGCCAACATCTGCAAAGCAGGCGGCAGTGACCAAGCCGACATAGCCGGCTCCGATGACGGTGACTCGCATACGGTGCAATCCTTATTTGTGTCGCAATAACTTGCTATTTTGCTACGGACGACGCGATTCCCGGCAATTGCCCATCAAGATATGCCACCACGCCACGCATGACACCTGGTTTGCGCAGGGTCAACACAGGTGACGCGATGCAACAATACAAGAACTGTATCCGTCGAATGCCACGCAGGAGCCAGGAATGAAACGCAACCCGAATCCACGCTCAACCAATGCCCGCAAGTCCCCCGACCGCAAGCGGCAGGACGACGTCTCCGGGCCCCAGGCGGGACGGATTTCGGCGGACCTGCCATCGCCAGCGCTGATGCCCGCTCCAACGCCCGATTCAGGCGTGACCGAGTTGATCGATCGCGCTGCTCACGCGATGCTCGCGCGGAGCACCCTCGGACTGTCACCGGCGTCACTTGGGCTGGCGGCGGCGGACTGGTGGGCCCACCTCGCGAGCTCCCCAGGCAAGCAACTGGCATTGTTCGCCGAGGCATTGCGTCAGGTCTCGGCGTTCGCGCACGATTTCGCGCAAGCTCTGACGCACTGCGCCGGCGACCCCGACACACCGAAGTGCGCCGAGGAAAGCGGTCTTGATCGGCGGTTTCAGGACGCAGGCTGGAAACGGTTTCCCTACAACGTTCTGCAACGGGCGTTTCTGATGCAGGAGACCTGGTGGCACAGTGCCACGACAGGCGTGCGCGGCGTGTCGCCGCACCATGAAGCGGTGGTCGCGTTCGCCGCGCGTCAGGCCCTCGACATGCTGGCGCCAAACAACGCGCCGCTGACCAACCCCGAGGTTGCACGCGCCACCCTCGCCAGCGGCGGTGCGAACCTGATCGAAGGCGCGAAGGCCTGGCTGGACGATACGCAGCGCCTCGCGATCGGTGCGCGACCGGCTGGCACCGACGGTTTCAATCCCGGCGTCGAGGTGGCGTGCACGCCGGGCAAGGTCGTGCTGCGCAACCGCTTGATCGAGCTGATCCAGTACCTGCCGACGACGCCCAAGGTCCATGCCGAGCCGATCCTCATCATTCCGGCCTGGATCATGAAGTTCTACATCCTTGATCTGTCGCCTGAAAACTCGCTGGTGAAATACCTCGTCAGTCAGGGCTACACCGTTTTCATGATTTCCTGGCGCAACCCCACCGGGGTCGACCGCGAACTCGGCATGGACGATTACCTGCGCCTGGGACCGATGGCGGCAGTCGATGCCGTGCGGGCCATCGTGCCTGGCGCCCGCATCCATGCGGCGGGGTACTGTCTGGGCGGAACCTTGCTTGCGATCGTCGCGTCCTTGATGAGCGCGCGCGGCGACGATCGCCTCGCCTCCGTCACGCTGCTCGCTTCGCAGACTGACTTCACCGAAGCCGGTGAGCTGACGCTGTTCATCGACGACAGTCAGGTCAGCTTTCTCGAGGACATGATGTGGGCGCAAGGCTACCTGGACACCACACAGATGGCGGGCGCGTTCCAGATGCTGCGCTCGTATGACCTGATATGGTCGCGCATCACCCGCGATTACCTGCTGGGGCAACGTCAGCCGCCCAATGACCTCATGGCGTGGAACGCCGATGCCACACGCATGCCACTTCGCATGCACAGCGAATATCTGCGTGGCCTTTACCTCGACAACGATCTTGCAGAGGGTCGTTGGCGGGCCATGGGCCAGGCGGTTGCGGTCGAGGACGTGCGGCAACCATGGTTTGTTGTCGGGACTGAAGCGGATCACGTGGCACCGTGGCGGTCGGTTTACAAGATTCATTTGCTGGCCGATGGTGATGTCACCTTCGTGCTTACCAGCGGTGGCCACAACGCCGGCATCGTCAGCGAGCCCGGACATCCGCACCGCCGCTTCCGCTGGGCGGCGCGCAAGCGCGGCGCCGCATTCCAGGACCCGCAGCAGTGGCTGGAGCAGGCGCACCGCGAGGATGGATCGTGGTGGCCGTGCTGGACCGCATGGCTGGCAAGGCACGGCTCGGGGCTGACCGACCCGCCGCGCATCGACGAGCCGGCGCTGGGTGATGCGCCGGGCACCTATGTCCTTCAGCGCTGAGCGTCGCTGGAATGCCACCCGCCATGTCCCTCGAACGCCGTACCAAGCTGAAACCATGAACGCCTTGACAGACCTGATCGAAAATCGTCCATTTCCCGAACTGCAGGTCGGCGACCACGCGAGCATGACCCGCACGTTTATCCAAGCCGACGCGCAAGCGTTTGCCTTGCTGTCGGGGGACGTGAACCCGTCTCATGTCGACGCCCACTTCGCGGCCACCGACCAGTTTCATGCCGTGGTGGCGCATGGCATGTGGACTGCGGCGCTCATTTCCAACGTCCTGGGCACCCGGATTCCGGGGCCGGGGACGGTTTATGTGTCACAGGATCTGCGTTTTCTGCGCCCGGTGTATCTCGGCGACACTGTCCAGGTCACCGTGACCGTGACGTCGATTCAGACCGCCGCCGGCCACCCACCGCGCGCGACCTTGCAATGCCGGGTGGTGAATCAACGCAACGAGGCCGTGGTGGAGGGCGATGCCCAGGTTCTGGTGCCCACGGAAAAAATCAGCCGACCGCGCGCGCATCTTCCCCAACTGGAACTTCGTGATCCAGGTTGCAAGCTCCGCGCCTTGATCGGGCGCGCGCAGCTGGCATTGGCCGGCCGGGGGCCGTTGCGCACGGCCGTGGTTCATGCTGCGGACGCCGCATCGCTGGGCGGTGCTGTGGAGGCAGCGCATGCCGGCCTGATCGACCCCGTCTTCGTCGGGCCGGAAGCCAAGCTGCGTGCGGCGGCACAGTCCGCCGGCATCGATCTGGCGCGCTTCACGATCGTGCCCACCGAGCACAGCCACGCGGCAGCCGCACGCGCGGTGGCGATGGCGCGCGCAGGCGAGGTGGAAGCCGTGATGAAAGGCTCGCTGCATACCGATGAGTTGATGCACGAAGTGGTTGATCCGGTGAAGGGTTTGCGCACGGCACGACGCATCAGCCATGTGTTCGTGGTCGACGCCGTCGGTCAATCGCGGCTCACCTTGATCACCGACGCGGCGGTGAACGTGGCGCCGGACCTGATCACCAAACGCGATATCGTCCAGAACGCCATCGATCTGGCCCATGCGCTGGGAATTGTCCGGCCGCACGTGGCCATCTTGTCCGCGGTGGAAACGGTGACCCCCAAGATTCCCTCCACCATCGACGCGGCTGCACTGTGCAAGATGGCCGATCGCGGCCAGATCACGGGCGCCGTGCTGGACGGACCGCTGGCATTCGACAACGCGGTTTCACGGCGCGCCGCGGAAGCGAAAAGCATCGTGTCCGAGGTCGCTGGCGATACCGATATTTTCGTGGCGCCAGATCTGGAAGCGGGCAATATGCTGGCCAAGCAGCTGGAGTACCTGGCCGACGCGAAGGTCGCCGGGCTGGTGCTGGGTACGCGCGTGCCCGTGGTCCTGACGAGCCGTGCGGATCTTGCCGACGCCCGCCTCGCATCGTGCGCGCTGGCCGTGCTGATGGTGATGGCGCCGCGCACCGAAGCGGAGGCGGCGACATGAAGGGCACGATCCTCAGCATCAATGCCGGATCGGCAAGTCTGAAATTTGCCGTTTTCGACGCCGCGGCCATCCCCTCGAGGGGCCGCCTTCCCACGGCGCTGTTGCACGGAGAAATCCAGGCGCCCGGCGGTGAGCCGGTCTTGCACTGGACGCGCGCCGGGGAACGCTCCCAGCGTCACACGCCAGCCGCCACGCGTGGCGACGTCGCGGCCGAGGCCGCCTGGCTGGTTGACTGGCTCGCCCATCACTGCAACGCCCCGCGTCCCACCGTGGTCGCGCACCGGATCGTGCACGGTGGGACCCGCTACACGCAGGCCACCCGGATCGGGCCTGACGTTCTGCGTGACTTGCGCGAACTTGTCGCTCTCGCGCCCTTGCACCAGGGGCCCGGGCTCGCCGGGGTCGAGGCCGCGCAGGTCGCCTTGCCCGAGGCGATTCAGGTGGCCTGCTTTGATACCGCGTTTCACGCCGGGCACACGGATGCCGAGCGCCGCTACGCGATTCCTCGCGTGTGGCACGACCGTGGCTACCAGCGCTATGGATTTCACGGCCTGTCCTACGATGCCATCAGTCATCGCCTGCGGCATTTCCTGGGTGACCGCGCGGAGGGGGCCGTGGTCGTCGCCCACCTCGGTGGTGGTGCGAGTCTTTGCGGCATGCGTGACCGACGTTCCTTGACCACGTCCATGGGATTCACCGCGCTCGATGGCCTGATGATGGGTACGCGGTGTGGTGCGCTCGACCCGGGGCTGGTGCTGCAATGGTTTCAGCATGACAAGCTCAGCCCGGAAGCGGTGAGTGACATGCTGTATCGACACAGCGGGCTGCTGGGCGTGTCGGAAATCAGCGCCGATACGCGCGACCTGCTCACGAGCAGCGATCCTCGCGCGCGTGAGGCGATCGACCTCTACGTGGCATCGATCCAGCGCCAGCTCGGTGCGGTGATCGCCACCATCGGTGGTCTTGATGCCTTGGTGTTCACGGGCGGCGTGGGAACACATCAGGCGCCGATCCGCGCGGCCATCGTCGAGCGCATGGCCTGGCTTGGACTGCAAATCGACCAGGAGGCCAACCGCGCAAATCAGGTGCAGATCGCGGGCCCATCCAGCCGTATCCCGATACTCGTCCTGCGCACGGACGAGGAAGCCGTGATGGCACTGCAAGCCTCGACACTGTGCGAAGCGCTTGCCGCAGCGCCGGCGTGAACGCGTGTGGAATCAGTCACAATGGCGGAATGACAGCCGCCATTCCGCCTCTTCTTCTAATGTTCGGCGCCACAGTGGTGCTGAGTTTCGTGCTGGGCTTGGAACTGCATGGATCCCTCCGCGCCCAGGATGATGGCATCGGCTTCGGCACCACGCGAACCTTGACGCTGATTGGTGCGACGGGCTTCCTGTTGTGGTTGCTCGACAGCGCGGGTCCGCATCTGCTGTACCTGGCAGGCCTGTTCGCGCTGACGGTCTGGCTGGGCGTGGATCTGGCACGGCGTCAGCCGCCACCGCGCACGCCCCCCGATCCGAAAGCTGCATCCCGCGCGCGCCCTACAGACGGTGGCAAAACCCTGATCGGCGCCAACTTTGCGCACGAAACCGGCGCCTTGCTGCCAACCCTGATTGCGCTACTGGCTTATCTACTCGGGCCCCTGATCCAGGTGGAACCCGACTGGCTGGTGGCTGCCGTTCTCATCGTGGCGATCCTGATGCTGGCGGAAAAACCCCTGATCCGCAAATTCTCCGACGAGGTTCCGGCGGCTGAAGGTGTCACGTTGGCGAAATTCATCCTGCTCGCCGGACTCGTGTTGCCCCTTCTTCCCAACACGCCGATTCCGGACCTCGGCACCATCACGTACTCCAAGGTCTGGCTTGCCGTGGTGCTGATCTCGGCCATTTCCTACACCAGCTACCTGGCGCAGGCGTATGTGTTTCGCAACGGCGGTGTCGTGCTCACCGGGGTGCTCGGCGGGCTGTACTCGAGCACGGCCGCCACCGTGGTTCTGGCACGTCAGGCACGCGCCGACCCCGAAATCGCCGCCTTCGCGCCCGCTGCGACCGTGCTTGCCACGGCCATGATGTACGCGCGCCTCTGGATCCTCATTGTGCTTCTGGGCCATTGGCAGGATGCCCTTGCCCTGGCGCCATGGTTCGGGCTGCTGCTGGCGGGATCGCTGGGTGTCGCGGCCTGGCTTTGGCGGCATGCGCGTGCCGCCACCACGTCTGCGCCTGCCGCGGCGTCCGCCGCAGGGGCCACCCAGCGCAATCCACTCGACCTGCCGGTTGCGTTCCTGTTCGCGGGCCTGTTTGTCGCCTTTGCCGCGATCACCGTGTTCGTCACCTCGCACTTCGGTGCCAATGGCCTGCACGTCCTGAGTTTCATGGTCGGATTCAGCGACATCGATCCCTTCGTGCTGTCGCTGCTGGCAGGGCATTTCCAGGTTCAGCCCGCGGCGGTCATCGCCGCCATCCTCATCGCCACCGGCAGCAACAATCTGCTCAAGGCCGGCTATGCCCTGGTGCTATCACGGCGCAGAACCATGCTCCCGGCAGCTGCCTGGCTGTTGTTGACCATGATCGTGTCATTGGCCCTGGCAGCGCGCTAGCTGAACGGGTCGTCAATACTCCTGGCGGCGCGCCGAACATCTCAAGGTGCGATGACCCCGCTGCGCAGCGCCTCTTCACTGTATCCAAACACGATCTCGGGATCGGGTCGCAGCAAGGCGTGATCCTTGTCCTTGTAGTCCAGGCGGGCAAGGAGGTCCATGATCACACTCAAGCGGGCACGCTTCTTGTCATCGGCTTTCACGACCGTCCAGGGGGCGACGGCGTTGTGGGTGCGGGCGAACATGGCGTTGCGTGCCACCGAATAGTCTTTCCAGTGCTGCAAGGCGACGGCGTCGATGGGGCTCGACTTCCACTGCTTGAGGGGATCCCGCAAACGTGCCTCGAGGCGACGGCGCTGCTCATCACGCGCAATGTCGAGAAAATACTTGAAGAGGCGGATTCCCGATCGCACGAGCAATTGCTCGAACACCGAGACCGTTTCCATGAACTCTTCGTATTGGGGCTCGGTGCAAAACCCCATCACCCACTCAACGCCAGCCCGGTTGTACCAGCTTCTGTTGAACAGGACGAACTCCTGTGCCATCGGCAGATGCGGGACGTAGCGCTGGAAATACCAGCCGGTGGCTTCGCGATCGGACGGTTTGGCGAGCGCAACGACGCGGGTCTCGCGCGGTGAAAGGTGCTCGGTGATGCGCTTGATGGTGCCGTCTTTGCCAGCACCGTCCCGCCCCTCGACGATGATCAAAATACGTTGGTTCTCGGCGATGAGATGCTTCTGGAACTTCACCAGTTCGATCTGCAACGCCTTGAGAGTGCTGGCGTAGGCAAGGCCAGGTGCGCGATGACGCGTGACATGCCTGGAACGCTTCGTATTTTCTGCCATGCGGTGCTCCCGGAACCCGTCCCCGCAGCATACTTGGTGATGCCAATCTGCCCAACTGGATGACCAGCATGACCTTCCGCCGCTTTCACGCTTGCCCACCCGCAACGGCCACACGGCCTTGGTCGCCCTCCCCGACTCCAGCCTTCATCGATCCACTGGCGGAACGACCTTGCCGGGATTCATGAGGCCGCAGGGATCGAGTGCTGCCTTGACGGCACGCATCATGTCCAGGGCTACGGGATCCTTGTAGCGGCGCAGCTCGCTGAGCTTCAGCCGCCCCACGCCGTGTTCAGCGGAGAAACTGCCGCCGTTGGCGGCCGCGGCGTCGTGCACGATGCGGTGACACGCATCCTGATGACGCGCGAGAAATTGCGCTGGAGAAACCCCCGGCGGCGCCTGCACGTTGTAATGCAGGTTACCGTCGCCCAAATGCCCGAAGATCACGAGGCGCGCGCCTGGGAAAGCCTGGGTGACCAGTTCAGCCGTGGCTTCGACGAAGGCTGCAATCGCGGAGATCGGTAACGCGATGTCGTGCTTGATGTTCAGTCCCTCGCGTGCCTGCGCCAAAGGTATGTGTTCGCGCAACGCCCATATGGAGCGCGCCTGCGCCACGTCCTGTGCCACTACGCAGTCGGTGAGCAACCCGGCGTCAAGTGCATCTGCCAGCAAGGCCTCGAGACGCGCTTGCGCATGCAGCTCGCTTTCGCTGTCGGAGAGTTCGAGCAGGACGCACCAGGGCGCCGCAAGCGCCAGAGGATGCCGCAAACCCGGGTAATGTTGCGCCACGAGTTGCAAGCTGTGCGTGCTCATGAGCTCGAAGCCCGTCAATCCGGCGTCGAGCAGTGCACGCGCGCGGCGCAGCAATTCCACCGCGTCCCCCACGCGCGGCACGGACGCCAGCGCGGTACGCTGGGCCGCCGGTTGGGGAAACAGCTGCAGCGTGGCTGCCGTGATGATCCCCAGGGTCCCCTCCGCACCAATGAACAGGTCACGCAGGTCGTACCCGGTGTTGTCCTTGCGCAGCGAGGACAGGCCATTCCAAACCACGCCTGCGGGCGTCACCACCTCGAGACCCAGGCACAAGGCGCGTGCATTGCCGTAGCGCAGCACGGCGGTACCCCCGGCATTGGTCGACAGCACACCGCCGACGGTGGCGCTACCCTCGGCAGCAAGACTGAGGGGAAACAGCATGCCATGCGCCTGCGCCGCGCGCTGGGCCTCGAGCAGCACGCATCCTGCCTCGACCACCATTGCGGCGTCAGCAACCGAGACGTCCCGCACGGCCTGCATGCGCCGCAGCGACAGCACCAACTCGACGCCCGACGCATCCGGGGTGGCACCGCCCACCAGACCCGTGTTGCCGCCTTGTGGAACGATGGGAATACGATGCATCTGGCACAGCTGCACCACCTGAGCGACCTGCGCCGCATCGGCGGGGCGTGCCAGCGCCAGCGCCGCTCCCGTGTAGCGCCCACGCCAGTCGGTGAGGAAAGGCGCGAGGTCGGCGGGATCGTCGAGCACATGCCGAGCACCGAGCAGCGCTCGCAGCGCCTCGACAAACCTTGATTTTTCGCTGGCATTCATCGCATGACGGCATCTGCCAGAGCGCGCCAACGCGGCGGCGTCGTTCCCGATTCACATGTGAGCAACACCACCCACCATGCCGAAGCAGGCATGCCGCATCCTCTCAAGGCAACAGCCGATGTGCCACGGTCGCCAGGCGTCGCCCCAGCGCCCGCGCCAGACGAAGCTCGTCCGCGTCGGGTTCGCGGCGACCATCAGGCGCGGCGTGGTGGCTGGCTCCATAGGGCGTGCCGCCTCCCGTGGTTGTCATCAGCCCCGGTTCCGCGTAGGGAAGTCCGACAATGAACATGCCATGATGCAGGAGTGGAAGCATCATCGACAGCAACGTCGTTTCCTGTCCACCGTGCAAGCTGCCGGTGGAAGTGAAGACAGCCGCTGGCTTGCCTGCGAGCGCCCCCGACAGCCACAGCATCGATGTCTGGTCCAGAAAATGTTTCAGCGGTGCTGCCATATTGCCAAAACGCGTGGGCGACCCCAACGCCAGCCCGACACATTGCTCCAGGTCGGACAATTCGACATAAGGTGGACCATCCGCGGGCACAGGCGCCGCTGCGTGCTCGACCACCGTGGCGACCCGTGGTACGGTGCGCACGCGCGGCAACATGCCTGGGACCTCGGCCACGCCTTCGGCAATGGCTTCAGCCAAGGCACGCGTGCCACCGTGAACACTGTAGTAAAGAACCAAGATCTCTTGCATGAGGTCATCGTATGCGCCGCACGCCAATTCTGCCTGAAATCCTGCACGAAACATTGCCGCGCGTCCCGCGTGTCATGGCATTGCTCTGGCGACGCTTCGCGCAGGAACGCCTCGGGCAAACGGCAGCCAGCCTGACGTTCGCCACCCTGATTTCCCTGGTTCCACTGCTGGCATTGGCATTCTCGGTGTTCACCGCGTTCCCTGCGTTCCAGCACCTTCAAAACTATTTGCAGGACGACGTCAGCCATGCCCTGCTGCCACCCGACATCGCCACCACGGTGCTGCGCCACCTCGACGGGTTCGCGGCCAAGGCGAAGAGCCTGGGAGCGATGGGCATGGCGGGCCTGGTGTTCGTCTCCACCACCATGATGCTGACGGTGGATCGGGCGCTGAACGCCATCTGGCGTACCGCCCGACCTCGACCGCTCGCGCAGCGCGTTCTGCTGTACTGGGCTGCAATCACCCTGGCGCCGCTGGCGCTGGCGGCGGGTCTCGCCGCGTCGGCGGCGCTGGTCGCGGCGCATCGCGGCTGGCTTCATCAATGGTATGGAGCCGACAGCGTCGTGCTGACCTTGCTGGCCTGGGCGCTGATGGCGGGAGGGCTTGGCGCCTTGTACCGCTACGTTCCCAACACCGAGGTCAAGTGGCGCGACGCTCTGGCCGGTGGCTTGTTCGCGGCCATCGGCTTCGACCTCGCAGGCCGCGCCTTTGCCTGGTACATCGCCAGTGTGCCGACGTTCACCGTGATCTACGGGGCGTTTGCAACGTTGCCGATCTTCCTGCTCTGGATCGACTGGAGCTGGACGGTGGTGCTGCTGGGGGCCATGCTCGCGGCGGTCATGCCACTGGTTCGCCTGCGGGTACGCCCGCATGGCATCCAGGCCGGCGCCGACGTCCTGTTGGCGCTTCAAATCGCACAGCAGCTCGACCACGCCCGGCACCCACCGCGCCCCGGACGATCGGCGCTCGAACTGGCGCGCGCCCTGCACCGCGACCCGCTGGGGCTGCAAGCGCCGCTGCACGTGCTCGAGACCCTCGGCTGGATCGGCCATGTCACGAACGCCGGCAGCGAGCCGCGCTGGGCGCTCCTGGTCGACCCGGGATCCACCGTACTCGCGCCACTGCTCGACCGTCTGCTTCTCGATCCCCACATAGCACGCGATATCGCGCCTCGGCTGGTCGCAGCCATCGCGGAGGGCGCCGGACGGATGTGCATGCGAGAAGCGTGGGACTTGCAACACCGCGCTGAAGCCGCGCAGCCAGCGCCGCATGCGCGCGCGGTTGAACCACCGCACGACGCGCAATGAGCGCACTTCGTTCGCCAATATCCGCGGCGACGGGTCATTGGGGCCGGGCGTGATCTACTCATTCTCCCCAAGCTCAGCATTCCAGCCCATTTTGCCGGCGCGTGCGATGGCGGCGGCGTAAATGCGGGTGTGACGTGCCGCCAGTTCGGGCGGGAGCCGGCTCGGCAGGTTGCCATGCGCATCCCAGGTCGCGTCGACCTGGTTCATCAAGGTCTGCATCTGCCCCAGACTCCATCCAGCGCAATCCTCCGCCTCGTCGATCAGCCCGAACACGCGGGCATCGAGGACGATGCGCCCCAGCTGGGTGATGCCGTGCTTGTCGGCGTCAAGGCCGGGATACGTCTGGTTCATCGGGTCAATCCTGCGTAGAGCAGAGGAAGCTTCTCGGGGAGTCGCTGCACATGGTCGACGACCATGGAACGGTTTTGCCCGAAGATACGCGAAACATAATGATCCGCGCGCGGGTCGAGGCTGATGCAATAGGTGGAAACGCCTTCGCGCCCAATCTCCTCGACCGCCTTCCTGGCGTCGGCGCGCAGATACTGCGGATCACGCACGTCAACGTCGGCAGGCTCGCCATCGGTGATGACGATGAGCAAGCGCTTGGCAGATCGCTGCCGCGCGAGGTGATGGCCAGCGTGGCGCATGGCGGCGCCCATGCGGGTCGACAGTTGCCCGCGCATCCCAGCCAGGCGCGCCTTGGGCTCGTCACCCCATGCTTCGCTGAAGTCCTTGAAGCGCAAGTACTGGACATCCTGCCGCCCGTTGGAACAAAAGCCGTGGATGGCGAAGGGATCGCCGACCTTGGCGATCGCGTCAGCCAGCAGCACACACGCCTCGCGGGTCAGTTGCAGCACCGTGTGATCCTGTCCTGCCACGCGGTCGTTGGTCGACTCCGAAAGGTCGAGCAGGACCAGAATGGAGAAATCCCGGGTCTTGCGTACGCTGCGCATCATGATGCGCAGATCGGGCTGGCGCTTCATGCGAATGTCGACAAAGCCGGCCACGGCGGCATTGACGTCAATTTCGTCACCATCCTCGAGCTTGCGGATGCGCTGGACACCCTGCGGCTGCATCGCGTCCAAAAGGAATTTCATGCGCTGAATCTCGCGCCTGTAACGCGCAGTGATGCGATCGATTGCCGCCAGGTCACCAAACTTGCCGCGACGCTCCAGCACTGTGGCCCATGCTGGACGCTCAAGCTGGATCTGGTGATCCCACTCCGCGTAGTGATAGGGCTCGGAAACCGGCTCGCGTCCTTCGCGTTCGTTGATGGTGCAACCTTCCTGGTCCAGATGAAACTCGGAACCCAGCACCCAGACCTCGTTGGCATCGTCCCCGGCAAATTCGTTATCGACCTCGTTGACCATTTCCATCACATTGACATGACGGCGAACCTGCCGCACGACATCGAAGCCGGCGCTCGCCGCCTTGTCGAAATCAAACTCCTCGAATGCCCAGAAATAGCGGTTATCGTCGCGATATAGTGCGGAAAGAACATCGGTGCGCGGATGAAATGCCAGGCGCTTATCGAGCAGCTCGTGCGCCAACTGTACGCCGATATCCCAGGAAATCTGGTTGTCGTGCATCCGGTCACGCGCTTCGGCAAACAACGCGCGCCCGTGCACAATCCAGCGATCGCCGTCGTCGTACCCGGGGTCGAGCAGCGCGCGCGCCAGCCGGTCGAGCCAATCACCCACGCTTGCGTGCCGTGCGGGCGTGGCTGCGTGCAGGCGTGACCACAGCTGCTTGAGCCCCGGGAATCGCCGGATCGCCAACGCTTCGACCCGCGCGTCCTCGATCACGCCGATCACCGCCATTTGCAGCGGGTTCAAGGCTTCGGCCGAGATCGGCACACGCGTTTCGACAATGTGCGCGGCGCAATGCGCGGCAGTCGCACGGTACAGCTCGAGACCGGATACACCGTCAACATCGTCGTAGGCGTCGGGTACGTGAAGGAGGTAGCCTTCGATGTAGGGTTTCAAACCTTCACGGCTTTCAAAATCACCCGACGTCGGGCGTATGAAAAAATCACGGCCCCACAGCGCGCGCAGGTACATATTGACGCGGCGCTGCACGTCCACGAGCAGCGTGCCTCGGCGCTCCTTCTGGAGCATGGCGAGCGACTCCTTGCTCTCCAGTCCGAAGTAGCGAATCTGGTCCTCATAATCAGTGCGGTGGGCGTGCGCACCCCATAATGCCCAGCGACGCAAACCACCGAGCGTGAGTTGCCCGAATAAACGCGCGAGTTGCCCAAGCATCGGACGCACGCCGCGCGGTGCCTGTGCGAGCAGTTGGTTGACGAACACGAGATACTGATTGAACAGCTCGGCGTCACCAAGGCGGCTCGCGGCCGTGGGCGCAGTGGCCAGAAGCAGCTCGATCACGGCGCCCGAGGTTTTCGAGGCCATGTTGAGCGCGGCCGATGCGAGTTCGGCCACGACGTCCTCCCCGATCTCCTTCGCGACACGCGGCACGTTGTCGATCCAGGCGGCAACCAGAGGATCGCCCTTGCCCAGGCGCCGTAGCGCAGCCGCGCCTTTGAGATAGTTGTCGAGGCCGCGCGGGCTCAGGACCCGTGTCGCGTCGTGCCACGTCATCTCGAGGGTTTCGCGCAGGTGCGCCGAGAAATCATCAAGGATGTCGGCGTAGTCATCGAGGTGGATCGCCATGGCGCCGCCGCTGGGTCAGAAGAAGGTCGAGACGGCAGCGTCAAGGGCGTCGCGCATGTCGGGGTCGTCGGTGATCGGACGCACCAGCGCAACCCGGCATGCCGCCTTGGGATCAACCCCACGGTGGATAAGGTTGCCCGCGTAAATGAGCATCCGGGTGGACAGCCCCTCGTCAAGGCCATGGCCTTTGAGGTTGCGCGAGCGCGCGGCGATGGCCACCAACTTGCCAGCCACACCGGCGTCGACACCGGTCTCGTGGGCGACGACCTCGGCTTCGATCGCCTCGTCTGGGTACGTGAAATCCAGGGCCCCGAAGCGCTGCTTGGTCGACTGCTTCAGGTCTTTCATCAAACTTTGGTAACCAGGGTTGTAAGAGATCACGATCTGGAAATCCGGGTGCGCCCGCACCAGTTCACCCTTCTTCTCCAACGGAAGCACGCGCCGATTGTCGGTGAGCGGGTGAATGACCACGGTCGTGTCCTGCCGGGCCTCGACCACCTCGTCGAGGTAGCAGATGGCGCCGTGACGTGCCGCGGTCGTCAGCGGCCCGTCCTGCCAACGGGTACCGTCGGCATCCAGCAGGAATCGGCCGACAAGGTCGGAGGCGGTCATATCTTCGTTGCAAGCTACGGTGATCAATGGCTTGCGCAGGCGATGCGCCATGAACTCGACAAAACGGGTCTTGCCGCATCCGGTGGGGCCCTTGAGCATCATGGGCATGCGCACCGAATACGCGGCCTCGAACAACTCGACCTCGTCGGCGACGGCGCGGTAGTAGGGTTGCGTGGTAATGAGGTAAGGGTCGGTCACGTTGCGCATGGTCGTGCTCGCGGAAAGGCCAGGAATGTGGCGTGCGCAAGGACCACCGCGACCTGGGGTCCTTGCGGCACACGAAGAAATCCTCAGACGGTCTTGCCGCGGAACACCACCATCGAGGCGCCCTGCGACTGCTTGAGGTTGTCATAGCCGACCAAGCGAACGTGATTGTTCGGATTCGCCTTGCGGCAGGCCTCCGCCTCAGCCAGCACCTTCTCCACATCGGTCTCACCGAACATCGGCAGCTTCCACATATACCAGTACGAGTCCATCAAATGCTCGGGCTCGGTGTGCTCGATCGCGGGATTCCAGCCCTTTTTCACGATGTACTCCACCTGCTTGCGGATCTGATCGTCATGCATGGCAGGGAGGTACGAGAAAGTCTCGAACTTGCGGCTGGCCGGATCGCTCAGACGGCTTTTGTAGTCTTGCATTTCACTCATGATTGCTTCCTTTGCATGCTGTGTCCCGGCATGCTCTCGCCGGGGCTGGCCGTTTTTACTTGTGGGCGACGTCAAGCTTGTCGACGGTATCGAACTCGAACTTGATTTCCTTCCACGTTTCCATGGCGATCTTCAGCTCAGGGCTGTGCGCGGCGGCACGGGTCAGGACCTCCTTGCCTTCCATTTCGATCGGAATACCCTGGTTGCGCGCTTCGACGCAAGCTTCCAGTGCGACACGGTTGGCCGCCGCTCCGGCTGCGTTGCCCCAAGGGTGCCCAAGGGTGCCGCCACCAAACTGCAGCACGGAGTCGTCACCAAAGATTGTCACCAGCGCCGGCATGTGCCAGACGTGGATGCCGCCGGAGGCCACGGCGAACGCTCCGGGCATGGAGCCCCAATCCTGGTCGAAGAAGATGCCGCGCGAACGATCTTCCTTGATGAAGTCCTCGCGCAGCAGATCAATCCAGCCCAGGGTCGAGGCGCGGTCACCTTCGAGCTTGCCAACCACGGTTCCGGTATGCAGGTGATCACCTCCCGACAAACGCAAGATCTTGGTCAGTACGCGGAAATGAATGCCGTGGTGTGGGTTGCGATCGAGCACGGCGTGCATGGCGCGGTGGATGTGCAGCAACATGCCGTTGTCACGACACCAGTTCGCCAGCCCCGTGTTCGCCGTCAACCCTCCGGTGAGGTAGTCGTGCATGATGATCGGCGCGCCGATTTCCTTGGCATACTCGGCCCGCTTGTACATTTCTTCCGGGGTGGGTGCGGTCACATTCAGATAGTGACCCTTGCGCTCTCCGGTTTCCCGCTGTGACTTCTCGATCGCTTCCATCACGAAGTCGAAGCGCTGCTTCCAACGCATGAACGGCTGGGAGTTGACGTTTTCGTCGTCTTTGGTGAAGTCGAGGCCACCACGCAGGCACTCGTAGACGGCTCGACCATAATTTTTGCCAGACAGCCCAAGCTTGGGCTTGATGGTGCATCCGAGCAGGGGACGGCCATACTTGTTCATGACATCGCGCTCGACCTGAATGCCTTGCGGCGGGCCACCGCAGGTCTTCACGTAGGCGATCGGAAAGCGAACATCTTCCAGCCGCAGGGCACGAAGGGCCTTGAAGCCGAAGACGTTGCCGACCAACGAGGTCAGCACATTCACAACCGAACCTTCTTCAAAAAGGTCGATTGGGTAAGCGACAAAAGCGTAGAAGCAGGTGTCGTCACCCGGCACATCCTCGATTTTGTAGGCACGACCCTTGTAGTAGTCGAGATCGGTCAGCAGGTCGGTCCAGACCGTGGTCCAGGTCCCGGTGGACGATTCGGCGGCCACGGCCGCGGCGACTTCCTCACGGTCAACACCGGGCTGGGGGGTGATCTTGAAGCACGCCAGCAGGTCGGTATCCTTGGGCGTGTAGTTGGGTTCCCAGTACGTTTGCCGATATTCCTTGACACCGGCGTTATAGGTCTTCGTTGCCATGCAAAACTCCTTGCGTGAGAGAAACGTTCGTCGCTCCGCAAATTCGCGAAAACCTGGTGCCTGGAGCGCAGGATGCAATGTAATTTCGGGCAGCGATAAAAAATAATTGTTTTTTTGACGCGAAACCATAGACTCACATCTATGTTCAAGCCATTTCTGCATTGACCCGCCATGCGTCACGCAACCTTGCGCCAATTGAAAGTGTTCGAGACTGTCGCCCGCCTGCGCAGCGTCACGCGCGCCGCCGAGGAACTGCACTTGACCCAGCCGACGGTTTCGATTCAATTGCGCCAACTCAACGACCAGGTCGGGCTGCCACTGACCGAGCAGGTGGGAAAAAAACTCTACCTGACCCAGGTCGGCGACGCCTTGCATCGCACCTGCCGCAATCTGTTTGACGAAGTCGCGCGCTTCGAAATGCTGGTGTCGGATCTCAAGGGCACCAAGGCCGGCAAACTGCGTTTGTCGGTGATCACCACGGCGCAATACTTCGTTCCCCGTCTGCTTGGTCAGTTCTTTGGGCGCTACCCGGGGATCGAGGTCGCTCTCGAAGTGACCAATCGTGGCAAGGTTCTGCAGCGTCTTGCCGAAAATGCCGACGATCTCTATGTACTCGGACAACCCCCGGAACACATGGACGTTCAGGCCGAGTCATTTCTCGAAAACCCTCTGGTGGTGGTTGCGCCACACGAGCATCCGCTGGCTGGTGCGCGCGCCATCGACCTGGCGAGGCTGGCCGAAGAGCATTTCCTCATCCGCGAACCCGGCTCAGGGACCCGACTCGCCGTGGAAAATCTGTTCGCTGACCATGGGCTAGGTCTCAAAGTTCGCATGGAACTTGGAAGCAACGAGGCAATCAAGCTCGCTGTCGCGGGCGGACTCGGCATCGCCGTGCTGTCCGCCCACACCCTGGCACTGGAACGCAACAGTGACGAGATCACCGTGCTCGACGTCAAGGGCTTTCCGATTCTGCGCCACTGGTACGTGGTGCGGCCGCGCGACAAGCAGCTATCAGTGGTAGCCAGCACTTTTCTCGATTTCTTGCGACGGGAAAGTGCCACCATGGCGCGCCGCCACCTGCCAGACCTCCCGTCATTTCTCCCGGTTGATCAAGGGCTTTGCAGCCCCGCGAGTGCCGAGGCGAAGTCTCCGGGCACGGAGCCGGAAGCAGCGACGTTGAAGCCAAGGTCGCGCAGCAAACCGTCCTTGAGGCCATAGACACAGGCATGCACCGTCACAGGCTGCCGACGCCGCCATGCATCCTGCAACACGGTGGTGCGGCACACGTTGTTCGCCTGCTCCAGAGCGTTGAGTTCACACAGCCGGTCGTGACGTGCCTCGGCGTCTGGCAACGCGTCGAGTTCGGCAGCGTGCCGATCCATCACGTCGCCAACATGGCCGAGCCAGTTGTCCACCAGACCGACCCGCGCACCGTCGAGGACCGCCTTGATGCCACCGCACCCATAGTGGCCGACAACCAGGATGTGCTCCACATGCAAAACATCCACCGCATATTGCAGCGTCGACAAGGCATTGAGGTCGGAGTGCGGCACGACATTCGCGACATTGCGGTGCACGAAAACCTCACCGGGAGCGAGATCAATGACCTCGTTGGCTGGTACCCGTGAATCGGCACACCCGATCCAGAAATATTTGGGAGCCTGTTGGCGGGCAAGCTCCTTGAAGAAGCCGGGGCGGGTTTCCCCGACCCGGCTCACCCAGCGGGCGTTGTTGTCGAACAGTCGCTTGTAGTCGGAATCGTGAGGCAGGGGCATAGGCTCGAAAGGACATGAATCTTGGTTCATCCTAGCCTACTCGTCGCTCAAAACGCGTGGGTCACTCCAAGGGCGAAACCCGTGGACCGTTGCCCAACGACCCCCAGGAAACTGCCTGTCGCCGACGCGACCGTGAACGCGGTGCCCGCCGCATTCACGGAGGCCGACGCATTATTGATCGCCGCGAATGACGTGTATAT
>VFSW01003461.1_pt1 | contig 23678 bp, 24 predicted proteins | sample 5358111 | NCBI WGS metagenome assembly VFSW01 (sample SAMN11554181, study PRJNA540505) | mine drainage metagenome | isolation source: sediment from site ElyBrook_90M | place: USA: Ely Copper Mine, Vershire, VT | collected 2017
TGCGTTCTTGCGTTCGCGGGTCGATCCGCTACGCAAGGCGCAGATTTTGCGCGTTCTCGACATCGGCATTGGCAGCGGAGCGCTCGGCTGTAGTATGGCCACCGAAGTTCCGCAGGCCGCCGTTGAAGGCATCGATATTTCGGCCGAAGCGCTAGCGGTCGCCACGCAAAATGCGCGGCGCCTGCACGTCCACCGCCGATGTACGTTCGTGCAAGGTGATCTGGCCGCTCCGGTCGCTCATCGCTCCTTCGATCTCGTCGTCGCCAACTTACCCTACGTGCCGACGGCCGAGATAGCCGTGGCGCCCGACCCGGTGAGTTTCGAGCCGCGCCTGGCACTCGACGGCGGCTCGGATGGCCTGGATCTCTATCGTCGCCTGCTCGCAGTAGCCCCCGCGCTGCTCTACCCGGGAGGCGTTCTGCTCCTCGAGGCGGCGCCGCCGCTCATGGCGGGGCTTCAGGCGCTAGCCGTCGATGCATTCCCGGGCGCCGAGGTCACCGTCGGATGCGATCTGGGCGGCCAAGAACGCTACGTTCGCGTGCAGGCATCGCTGCCCTGACTCCGGAAAAAACACTACCCGTCATGGTGAAGTTTATCTTCTTTACGGGTGGTGTCGTGAGTTCGCTCGGAAAGGGCATCACGGCCGCATCGCTCGGACGGTTGCTCAAAGCGCGCGGAATATCGGTATCGATCCAAAAACTGGATCCCTATATCAACGTCGACGCGGGCACGATGAATCCGTATCAGCATGGCGAGTGCTTTGTGACCGAAGACGGTGCCGAGACGGATTTAGATCTCGGTCATTATGAGCGTTTCATCGATGAGACGTTGTCGCAAGCCAATAACGTGACGACCGGCCAGATCTATGCATCGGTCATCGAAAAAGAACGTCGCGGCGAGTATCTCGGTGCGACCGTCCAAGTTATTCCGCATATCACCAATGAAATCAAGGCGCATATTAAACGCGTCGGTGAAGCGAGCAAAGCCGATGTGTGTATTGTCGAAGTCGGCGGAACCGTCGGTGATATCGAATCGCTGCCCTTCCTCGAAGCGATTCGCCAGATGCGTTACGACGTTGGTGATGAGAATGTGATGTACGTACATCTCACGCTCGTGCCGCATTTGGGTGCAGCCGACGAACTCAAAACCAAACCCACGCAGCATTCCGTGCGCGAATTGCGCGGTATCGGAATCGCCCCGGATGCCATCGTGTGCCGAACGCAGTCCTCAAAACCGATGCCGCAGGAACTCAAAGACAAAATCGCATTGTTCTGCGATGTCTCCCCATCGGCCGTCGTACAAAACGGCGATGCCGCAACGATCTATGCCGTTCCGCTGAATCTCGAGGCAGAAGGTCTTGCCGATGCGGCAATTCGTAAGCTTGGGCTCCCCACTGCGGCGCCCAAGCTCGATGAGTGGTCGATGATTGTCGATCGCATCATGCATCCGCGTCGTCGCGTAAAAATTGCGCTCGTCGGAAAATATGTCGAACTCAAAGACGCGTATATTTCCATTAACGAGGCACTCTACCACGCCGGCATCCATCACAATGTTGCGGTCGATATCGAGCGTATCGATTCCGAGCACGTCCAACGCGATGGCGTTTAAACGCTCGCTCATGTCGACGGAATACTGTGCGCGCCCGGTTTTGGCGCGCGCGGCGTCAAAGGCAAACTTATGGCGATTACCTACGCACGGGAGAAGAAGCTTCCGTTTCTCGGCATATGCTACGGCATGCAGCTAGCATGCATCGAGTTTGCGCGCAGTGTTTGCGGCTTCCCCGAGGCGATGACGACGGAAGTGGATGAAAGCACGCCGGATCCGGTGATCGATTTTATGCCCGATCAACGGAATCTCGAAGTGTACGGCGGCACCATGCGTTTGGGCGCGTATGCTTGCACGATTGAACCGAAGACACTTGCCTACGATGCCTATGGAACGGGCGACGTGGTCGAACGCCATCGTCATCGCTACGAGTTTAATAATCGCTATCGCCCCGTGTTCGAAGAACATGGAATGCGTTTTTCCGGCCTTCACAGCGTTGGCAAAACGACGCTCGTGGAAATTATCGAGCTACCTAAAGATTTGCATCCATGGTTTGTCGGCACGCAGGCGCATCCCGAATTTGCCTCGCGCCCCAATCGCCCGTCGCCGTTGTACCGTGATTTCGTTGGCGCGGCGTTAGAACATGGGCGTCCCCTGGGCGCGCACCATGACGTCAAGGAACACGCACGCTGAACCATCTTGAGGTGACGGCAGTCATCCTCACGCGCAACGCTGCCGCGACGCTTGAAAACGCACTCGCATCGCTCCCGAGTGGAATGCCCGTGCTTGTTCTCGATGCATGTTCCACTGATAGTACGCAGTCGCTTGCGCGAAGCGCAGGCGCGACGGTAATCGAACGAGTGTGGACCGATTTTGTCGATGCGCGAACGTTCGCGTTGCAGCAGGTGCAGACACCATGGGCGTTTGCACTCGATGCCGACGAGACGTGTGACGGTACCTTGGCTGCGGCAATACTTGCCTGCGATGGTCGCTACGATGGCTATGCGGTTCTACGCGATACCTTATATCGAAAACAGCGCCTCCGGATGTGGCGCGATGAATCGCTCGTTCGCCTCTTTAACGTGGAGAGCGTGAGAGTTGAGGCTCATCCAACCGCTGGAGGTTCCGCCGCGCTTCACGAACGGTATTGCATCGATGGACCGACCGGAGCGCTGCCCGGGCATCTCATCCACAACTCCTATCCAACGTGGCAAAGCTACCGCGAAAAATTCAATGCCTATACGCAGATTGAGGCTCGCGGCGTACCTGCATCCTTTCCGCGTTTTATGCGCGAAATCGTGCTGTTTGGGTTTCGTTGGGCACGCTATGTCGTTGTTCGCGGTGCGCTGTTGGATGGTTTCGATGGCATTCTGATTGCCGCGACGTCAGCTGCGTATCCCGTCGTCGTTCAATGGCGGGCGTTGACGCGATGACGCGCATCGCACTCGATGCCCGGATGACCCGGCAAATGTCCGTTGGGATGAAAATGTACGCTCGCGAACTTGTCGCTCGATTGCCGGTCGTCGCTCCCGAATTTTCCTATGTCACGTTCGATCGAGGTGCAAATTTCGGCTTCGATGAACAGATTGCGCTGCCGCTTTCAATTTCACGCGCTCGCCCTGCGCTCACTCACTATCTTTCGCTGTATATGCCATATTTTGCGCCGTCGCCGTTCGTCGTGACGATTCACGATCTGATTCACCTGCGTTTCCCCGACATGCATAAGCGACGAGTCGCACCATATTATGCCACGGTCGTCCGCCAGGCGTGCGCCCGTGCGGCACGCATTATTACGGATGACGATCGAACGATTGCGGATTTACAGCGTTTTCTGCGCGTCGATCCCGCCAAGGTTCGCGTCATCGCTCTCGGAGTCGAAGAGTGTTTTCTCCAACCCACACAACCCTATGAAGCGCCGCGACCGTATCTGCTCAATGTCGGGAACCATCGCGAGCATAAGGATCTCGCAACGCTGCTCGACGCATGGTCGGCGTTACCCGAACGCCTTGAACTCGATTGCTATTTCACCGGCTCCAACGATTTCGACGGCGAGTTGGAGCGCCGATCGACACCGTATCGGCAAGCCCGAGTCCTCGGTGACGTCGATAACGACACCTTGGCGCGCCTTTATGCCGGCGCTTGTGCGCTCGTCCACCCTGCACTTCTCGAAGGGTTTGGCCTCCCGATGCTTGAGGCGATGGCCGTTGGGTGCCCGGTCCTGGCTTGCAGCGATGCGGTGCCGTCGGTGTTGCGACCCGATACCCTGACCTTTGCTCCGCGGGATCATGATGCGTTACGCGAGTTGATTCTTACCTTGACGAGCAATGCGGGGCTCCGTAATGACCTCGCCGAACGGGGAAGGGCACGAGCGCGTGGATTGACATGGGACCGCTGCGCGCGAACAACTGCTGATCTTTACGCCGAGGTGTTATCAGACCGCCGATGATTCGTCGCATGCTTTTGGCTTGTTGCTGTGCATTTCTTACCGCCGCTGTTCCGTCGGCGGGGAATCCACATGCTCCCATCATCTTGGTCATTAACGGTGATCGCGTTGCCGTTGCCCCGCCGATTGAAATCGTTGGCTCGACGATCTTTGTTCCTCTGCGAAAAATTCTCGATATTTTCGGCCTGCCGTTTGATCTGCATGGCAAGCAAGTAACGACGCAAGTCGGCGCATCGGTCGTAACGGTAACGATCGGCAGCGACGTTGCCCGAGTCGACGATCGAATCGTGCGATTGAATTCACCCGTTCGCGAGATTCGTAACGCCGCGTATGTCCCGTTACGATTTGTCACCGATGTGTTAGGTGCCCAGGCGAGCTACGATAATAGGCTTCGTGCGGTGAATGTGAGTGCCGATCATATCGGCATTACGGGATCGGGCGTTGTTCGTCGCGATGGGCGATTGGTTGCAACGGGCACCGTTAGCGCCGTCGATCTTTTGACCGATCCGCCGACGGTGACGCTGGTAAATAACGGCGTTGCGCACACCTTTCCCATTTCCGCCGACGTGACGGTAACCGCGCAAGATGTGGTGTTGAACGTCCGAACGCCTGGCGAGTTAGCTTCGATCCACCCAGGAGATTTCGCACGCGTTGCGCTCGGTCGTGACGGACGGGCGCAATATGTCACCGATGCGTTCGGATCTCGTGCTGGTCGTATCATCGCCGTTGGCTCCGGCCTGGTGCTGCTCGATGACGGCGAGATGATTCGCCCGGTTCGCGGCACCACGATTTCCCTCAACGGCAACGTCGTCGGCATCGATGCGTTACACGCGGACGATCAAGTTGTCGTTCGCTATAATGTCGAGTCGGGCGAGACGCGCGAAATTCTTGCCAGCCGTTCGATCCTTGCGTCACCGCAGGCGAGTTCGACGGCAAAAATTCTCTCCTTGACGACGGATGCACAGCGGCCACTACGCGCCGGAGAAGTCCTCCACGTGACGATGCAAGGATCGCCAGGCGCTCAAGCGTGGTTCGATATCGGGCCGTTTGTGCAGCATGTCCCCCTCGATGCGTCGGCATCCGGAACGTATTCTGGAACCTATACCATCAAGGCGGGCAGCAATTTTACCGACGTGCCGATTATCGGATACCTTGTGCTACCGAACGGCGATCGCGCTACCGCCGAAGCTCGCGATCATCTTTCAGCGGCAACTTCGCCGCCAGCGATTTCGTCGTTCGGCCCGCGCGATGGCGCCGTCGTTAATAGCCGACGTCCGGCCATCTTTGCAACCTTTGCGACGAGCGCCGTCGCCGTCTCCCCATCGTCGGTGATGCTGCGGATAAACGGTCACGACGTCACCGCAAGCTGCATCCGAACCGATCGATTTATCTCCTATCTTCCTCGCGTGAATTATCCGCTCGGCGTGGTGACCGTCGAAGTCCGCGCTACCGATCTTGCCGGAAATGCAACCGACTTCACCTGGCATTTTCGCATCGTAAAAGGATGATCTCGCATCGGTACCGCTGCATTTTTGTGCACATTCCGAAATGTGGTGGAACCAGTATTGAAAATGTGATTTGGCCCGGCCAACGCGGCGAGGCGGATCTGTGGATGGGCTTTACGTCACGATTTGAGAATCGCTATCAAACCGGAGGGTTACAGCACTTACTTGCCAGACAAATTCGCGATGCAGTTGGTAGCGAAGTGTTTCATGCCTATTTTCGCTTCGCCGTTGTGCGCAACCCCTTCGACCGCATCGTATCCCAGTACGCATCGATGAGCCGTCGGCCCGACCTGCGCGAATTCATCGGCATGGATGAACGTGCAGAATTTAAACGCTATCTCGAATTGATTGCGAAGAAGACCCACGTACAATGGATGCCTCAAACGGCGTTTTTTCAGGACGAGGAAGGCAACGAAATCGTCGGTGACATTGGACGTTTCGAGCGCCTTGTCGACTATTCGCATGAGCTTTTTGCTCGCTTAGGGATACAAGCGGCCCTTCCACACGCAAATGCCTCGTCACGGCAGGCTTTGGAGGCCTATTACGATGACGAGGCACGTGCGATGGTTGCTTCGCTCTATGCTGACGATCTTAGAGCGTTAGGCTATACGTTTCCCGGTTAGTTGCGCGAGGGGAAGATCCCATTGAGAGCAATGCAGTAGGTGACCGTGAGATAGGGTTGAAGATTATTTGCCGGAACGCCGTTGCCGGTGTTGCTGATCGATCGGGGATTCATCGTCGTGTTCGGCGCATTCACCGAATACATTTTATCGGTCGTCGATGCTCCCAGCACATGATTTGGTCCGGGAAATTCTTTTCCCGATCCTGCAGAATCGCCAGCGAGAAAATGCGAGTGAGGTGGAAGATTGCTAATCGCGAGCGTCGTCGTTTCGGCTCCGCCGCTTTGACCCAGCACATAGGGGCTGAGGCCTCTACCAAACCCGGGGTGGATCGGGACGCGCCCCTGAAAATCCGGCAGGGCGAAAGTCTGTACTCCGTCCCCGCCGTAGGTCGTTCCCAAGATAGAGAAGAGCGCCGTGTATTGAGAAATCGAGAGCAACTGCCCATTGCAGAGGGCAAAGCCAGCAGGGGCCCAGTTGCCGCAAAAGAGAATAATCATGCCCAAATAAGGATTCACAGGGACCCTCCAAAAATTAATGGTGTGATGTTTTGTTGGGGACTTCTGCGTCTGTTGCTATTTCCTCCTGAAGGTAACTCTTAACCGGATGAATCGTCGATTTTTTGTGCTTGCTTGCTCCTCGGCTGTCTTGGCCGGGTGCGCCGGTCATCACGGTAGCTCACTTTTGCCGTCAACGAAGACGACCGGATCCAGCGCCTCAACCGATCCAACGCAATACCCGGTGCGACCGCTTCCGATGAATCCAATTATTGGAGAAGTGCGGCGCTTCGATGGAATATCGGTTCCGAGCGGGTGGTCGTTGTGTGATGGTCGCTCGCTATCCGTCGGGCAATACCCGGCGTTAGCACAAATGCTGCGAGGTACACGAAAGCCTGGACAAGCAGCGACATTTACGCTGCCGAAATCAAGCAGCTATACGTTTGTCATCGCGACGGGCGGAATTGTTCCGAGTAGTCCGGCGGTCGTGCAAACGGCCATGAACAGCCGCTCTCATCGCTACGCCGTCGGCAACGGACTTGTTCGTTAGCTACTAGCGAGGCGTCGAGTTTCGAGTTCGTCGTAGAGCGGTCGAAGGTGCTCGTCGACGAGTTCGCGCAGTTGCGGCGACGCGACGGACTGTTTTTCTTCAGCATCTCCGGCAAATATTTCGTGCGGTCGCTTTGCGTGATAGCGCGATAGGAGCTCTAAATTTCGGCGGTCACTGTCGTCGACGGGAAGGCCGAACGCCGGGGCGATGCGCGTATAAATTGCTTGCGGTAGTTCACGATAGTGAAGCAATTGCTGTGGCTCGAATGCGCCGTTGAGAGCCGCGCTAAGGATGCGTGCCAAAACATGGACGATAAGGAGTTCTCGCGGGAGTTTGACCGCTTCTTGGACGGTCATTTCCAGCGTCGCCGGAGCATTTGCCGGCGACATCATGAAGCTTTCCGTTCGCAGGTGCGAGACGACGACTTCTAGTGGGTCGCGGTAGAGAAAAAAACTCGGCGTGTTTGCAAATGTTTGCGTAAGGATCGCGTGATTGTGCACGTGCCAGGCATCGAGTTTGAGAAAGAGATGCTGCTCGAGATCATCATGTGTGCGTCCAAGCGTACGAACGAGGCTCGAAAGGTGTGCACGAGTTTGTGCGGGCGTGAGTGTTTGATCGCTTCGCGAGAGTTGTAAAATGTCGTTGATCGGCCCGGCTTCGGAGAGAACGAGGGTATCGCGACGATCATTCAAGGCGCGCGAAACAAGTGTCGAGCCACAACGCGAGAAGTGAAAGAGCATTCCGGAGGGCGGTAGGCAGCGTTCGCCATTCGTGCTTTCATCGAGGGCGCCGATCGGCGTATTCCGCTGAAATAGAAGGTTGAATGGGTGATTCGCGCACCGTTGCATCGTATCGCCATAGAACGGGTCGTCGAAGCGAATGTCTCCGAGATAGAACCAGTCGACCGTGTTTCCACGCTCATCATGTGAGATGCGAAATGGAGTCCAATTCGTAAAGCGATTCACGGTGTGCATGACCGTAACCAGGCACCGTTCCCGCTTGCGTGCGCCGTCCAAAGCTCACCCTCGACAACGGCAAAATCATGTTCCTTGGCATAGCGAAGGACGGCTGCAATCAATGATTGCGGATCGGTGATGGGAAAAAACTGTTCAATGAGGGCCGGATCTTGATCGATATGCGCCTTTAACGCAGTAAAATCACGCGCTTGCATGTTCGAATCCTAGCGTGGAGATTAGCCAATCATTGACATTGCAATCGATGACCAAGTGGATACGATTGGTGTCGCCGGGATTTGCGACGCTATGCGGACGGTTGACGTCAACGTACCAGCAGTCGCCTGGTGACATGTGTATTGGAATTCCGTCGAGGACGAATTCAACACCTGGTCCGGTGATAATCGGGATATGCAATCGAGCTTCCCCGAGCGCGAATTCCAGACCGTAATCACGATGTTCACGGACGCGAGCGCCGGGCCCTAATCGTAAAAAGCGAACCGATGTTTTCTCGCAATGTATCTCACTGAGGATGTTCCGAACGTGCGGGCATCGTTCGAGCGCGGGCGTATCCGAAAAGCCGGCCGGTGCATGGGGATCGGGATACAGAGAAACGGGATTGCCGGTTGCTCGCAATGCAATTCCGCTCCAGTCGCCCTCGTAATACCCAGTATTAAAATGCGGGATCCATTCGTCATCGGAGAATCCACGCGCATCGGATTCCAATCCGGCAACATCAAAACGAAACGGCAACAACACGCGGTCCAGATAATCCACACGATCTCATTTCGTCATCCCATCCCACAATCTCATGCCAAAAAGCATTCCACCCCGTCATGCTGAGGAGCGATGTCCCCCCCTGTCATGCTGAGGAGCGATGCGCAGCATCGCGTCTCGAAGCATCCTCACAACGGAGCACGCGAAGCGTGCAACCTCGGCCCTTCGAGACGCGCACTCCGTGCGCTCCTCAGGGTGACAGCGCCCTCGGGGTGACGAGGGGGTGGGGCGCGAATCGGGCGCGGCATGAGTGATCATGATCCAGCGTGTTTGTTTTGCCGCATCGTGGCTGGTGCGATTCCGGCGACGGAAGTTTCTCGCGATGCCGATGTGCTGGTGATTCGCGACGTGAACCCGCAGGCACCCGAGCATCTGCTGGTCATGCCGACGAAGCATTACTCCGATGTTGCGCAGTTTGTCGGCTTCGCGTCGCCGGAACTCGTCGCGAAACTCTTTTCCGTCGCGGGCCAAGTGGGCCGCGAGCAGTCGGCCTCGGGATTTCGTCTGGTCGTCAACACCGGGCCCGATGGCGGGCAAACCGTCGGGCACCTCCATATTCACGTCCTGGCAGGCCGCCCGATGGGCTGGCCCCCCGGGTAGTTTTCTGGCTTTTACAGCGCATCCGGTACTCTTCTGACCCGACAATTTTGCCGAGTGCACCGGTTTGGAAGCAGCAACCGCGGCGCGAGCGCCGCTGGCTTCGAGCCCGAGGCGATCCCGGTGAATTGCGGAGATTTCCGTGGTGGCTACGGCCTTTAGCGGCGATCGCGCCCGCACTTGAAGGTGAGGCTGCCGAAGCCGCGCTTCTCGAACGGTCCCGTGTCACTGCGGAATTTGAGATAGAGGTCGCCGCCTTTGTACAACCCGAGGAAGTCTTTGTCCCCGCCGCTACGGAAATGAATGACGTTACTCCCGTCGATTCGGTATGCACCTGGATCGTACGGCTTGTTGTAATCGCCGAGTGTGTAGCGCTCGTCTCCGCGAAATACGATGTCCTGGAACCACCGCACCGACGCACCGTACGACAAGCATGTCCAATGCCCGGTCAGGATGGGCGCGGCCGCGGCACCTCCGACGGCGATGAAATTCAAAATAAGAACCATAAGGAGCTGTTTCATGATTGTGAACCTTCCTGGCGAATGGATCGCCCGAGCGTGTGCTCGTGAGGTATCGATGCGCATAACACATCATGCAAACTTTTGGATTTGAGGTCGTCCTCATCACGGGACGACTTGACCGGTTACCGCTTGGATCAAATGTCCGGCGAAGGGCGCGCCGATCCCGGTAACCATGTCATATCCCGGGCCTGCAGAATATCCGGCAACCGATGTCGGTCCCGGTGTGACGGCCACGGCCTGATTCGAACCGTAAATGACGTCATACACCGTCTGTGAATATGGCAAGCACGGCATGAACGTTGAACCCCCGCCGAGTGCCTTACATGGCAGCGTCGCGCACGTATAGATGGAATAGAATATTGGATCCGGATTTCCTAGGCGATAAGGATGCGCGGCCGGGCCAGTAGAGCATGCCGGCGTTGCGTTACAAGCCTGCAGGACGAGCGCCCACATTGCGGCAGCTTCCGGCGCTGCCGCCGATGTCCCACCGCTAGCGTAGAGTTGCGAATTCGTACCGAAGCTCGAGTTCTGGAGCACCGCCGGACCGGTGAGTGGATCCGCATCGAGTGCTATATCGGGAACTTCGCGCTGTGTGATTCCCGAGATGGCTAAAGACTGGTATGTCGGAGTTGAAAAGTTACTGGAGATACCGCCGCCCGAACCAACGTTATTGAGACTGAAATTGCCATCGCCACCGCCGGTGGTGTTATCGCCCCAGGTGGTGATGGCATTGGTAAGTTTGCCGGAAATATCAAGCGGAATATTCACGCCTCCGACGCTCACGACAAACGGATCACTCGCTGGAAAAGAGACGACCGGCGTCCCTAAATTCGCACCGCTGGTTGGGCTCGTAGCTTCCCGCGCACCGTCGTCCCCGGAAGACACAAACGTCGCAATACCTTCAGCGGCTAGTGCCGAGTATTCGAGATCGGGGAGTCCTCCTGGCTGTCCGTATGAGCCCTGCAGATTTTCCGGGCCGCCGACCGATATGGAAATGACGTCGGCGGTATTGTCGGCGATCGCTTGTTGGATCTCGTCGTCGAGCAAATGAATGCCGATCTCCGGAGTTATGGTATAGCCTCCTCCTGGGCAAGCCCCGCCGACGGGTGCCTCGGTTTGCCCAGAAGAATTTGCGAATAGCAATGGGTTATATGCGAGATAGAAAATCACGTTTGCGCTTGGAGCAAGCGACGCAACCGATTCAGTATCCAGTTGCGCTTCGCCGTCTTCAGGATTGCACGTCGGAAGCACACAGACTACGCCTTTCGAGACCGGTGCAGTAACGGGTGGCGGTGCGGTGAGACCCGTTGGATTGGGATCCGATAAATTCGAGCCCGTGTTGTTATTTTGGGTCGATGCAGGCTGCGGCTTTGCAGCAACTTGCGTCACTGGAGCCATCGTCGTCTGGTACAACGTCGCATAGGTGGTCATGTCGTTGTTATCGATTGGCCCCGTGCCAATGATACCAACGGTTATGCCCGTGCCTTTGTACCCAGCATTATACGCCCCGGTATAATCGAAGCCGTTGGCGAGTTGTTGTGGCGAATAGCCCGTAAAGAGCGAATTCGTCACGCGCACCATATCGCTGTGCATGATTTGTACGTTCACTAGCCCGTCAATGGACGCAATCGGCGCTATCTTCGTGAGATGCGGCGTCGTCATCGGTGCAATGCCGACGAGGTTTCCCATACGATACTTTCCGAAGGTCGTGCCAAAAGCAGCGCCGAGTTGCTGATAGGAGCCGGTCACTGCGAGCATCTCGCGTTGCGGCCAACCGCCGACCTTCATGCCGAACGAGGCGAAATAATTTGCCGCGGCGGTGTAATCGCTTTGCGATGCACCGAAGCGATCGCCGATCTCTTGTGGCGTTAGAAAATGGCGATAGAGCGGGGACGACGGATCGCTCACCTGACGCGCATAATCGAGCAGTCCTTGCGGGTTTTGCATCCTTACGCCGACATGTACTTCCATCGCGCCGGGATTTGCCGGCCCAATAAATTGCATTTGAGTAGCGAGTTGCTTATTCCAGGTAAAACTGGCCAATGCGGCCGGGCCGGTATACGGAGCGAAATTTGGTCCGGCGCCATTGGTGGTTGGAACGGCAGAGATCGTGTTGCTTCCACCACCGCCGCAGGCCGCGAACGATAGCGTAAGAACTGCTGCGAGTGCGAATAACCGACGGTCCATGATTTAGAAGCCTCCTAGCGTGTTATTGGTACGTAGATGAAGAGCGTGCGCGAGAATGCGAGCGCGCGTTTGATCTACAATCGCGCTGAAATGAGCCGCTGCGGCAGCACCGATGGCAGCGGATGAAACATGCCCGCCGCGTGATACATCGAACGGCCGATTCCCAGGCTGTCCAGGAACGAGTGCGAGCGTTTCGGTCGTGACCGTGGTCGATAACGGGTTCGCAGCCCCGTTGCTCGCGAAACGATTCGAGGGCAAAATATCGCCGGACCAATCGTAGTAATTATTCATGGTGTCCGAAAACGCAACGCAGTCAGCACCGTTACCGGATTGCGTGTCGTAAGTATCGTAGATGGTCGTCTCGGTGTAGCCCATGATCGTATCGAGCTGCATGACGACACGCTCGATCTTGAGCGCCGAGGTTCCCGTACAGGGGGATGGTTCGCTCGTCACCGCAACGACGTAATTGCTTTCAGCGTAGAGTTTTTGCGTCGTCCACCATACAGGAATAAGCCACGTCGTCTGGCTTGGTCCGGGATTGAAAGTTAGCGTGATTTGCCCGCCGACCGGTGCAGAGAATGCTTTGGGCGTAAAAAACCCTTGGGATGGCCCGGTAATGGACCCTGATCCCGTCGAGGTTTCAGCGATGGAAATGGAGCCTCCCGAAGTGCCGTTTCCGGCTTGCGCGGTGCCCGTTTCGGAGTACGACCCATCGGCGTTAACGGTGCGTGCGTAACGTAAACCGTACGATGTCGTCTGATTAAGCGTTCCGGCGTCGCTATTGGTTGTCCCGAACGCTCCAAGGGCAGTCTGGCCGACGACCGGCGGCGTCGTGAATTCTTGCAACGTCGAGGATGTCGGTACCAAGTTGTTCGGCGCTTCGACCTGCGTTGCTGTCAATACCGTCTGCGATCCGGACGGTTTCGACCACGTATCGCCAGCGACGCTCGTCGTTGAAAGAGGTGAAGCATCGAACTCAATTTCGCGAAGGTCGCTACCGCCATTGCCGCTCGGATCAGCAAGTGTAGACGATGAGAAAAACGCGGCGACCGATACGACGACGCAGGTGGGCGGAGCTGTCGGTGAGGTTGTCGGCGTGACCGTAGCCGGGTAGAAGTACGTGGCCCGCTGCGTAATCGTCCCGGTAAACTCGTAATTACCCGTTACCGTTGGGACGGCGGGAGCGGGATTGCAGGATGCCTGCACAGCCGGCGGCGTCGGCGTTGGTGTCGGCGTCGGCGTCGGTGTCGGTGTCGGTAATGGTGTGCCGTTTTCGACGATCGCAAAGATGTAGGCGACGTTTGCAGCGAGCGAGATCGGCGGCGCCAATCCTTGCGAGGGGAGGGTGATGCTCGTTCCACTCGTTTGGAGGGGGCCGGCAACGGCGTTCCAGCCGAACTGGGTATGCGTCGGATCGTAGAAAACGACGTAGGCGTAGCCTGAGAGCCTCCCGGTCGGGAAGATGAACGTGAAAGCCGGTGTCGAGCTGAACGTAAGAGGACTTTTGAGAGTGACAATGACGTATGCGAGCGGCGTCACGGTTGCGCCCAAATTACTAGGCTTGCGAACGTTCGTCGATTGCGGGACGGGCACACCGCCCGGTAATGTCGACTCGAGCGTAAGCGTCGCTGTGCCTGAGCCTGAAGTCGCGGCCGGGAAAGTGATGCTGCCCGAAGCGCCCGAGGCGATCCCGGTGAAAGTCACCGTTTGAGCTGCCGCCCCTAGCGGAGCGCTCGTCGATTGAGTCGGTGGGAGGGTTGCCGCCGGGCTCGGCGTGGGCGTTGTGCCGCTGGGCGGTAACGACGGTCCGCTTCCACCCGCGCTACATGCACCGAGCAGTGCCGCGCAGAATGTGGTCGCGAGTATGCTGCGATAAAGAATAGTGGACATGTTGAACTCCCTTCTACTGTGACGGTGTCGAGACGTCGGCGATTGCGTCGAAGAACTCGTCGCAATTGCAGACGGCGAGTTTGGAGTATGCAGCGTGCAGGCGATTCTCGACGGAGCGCATGCTGATGCCGAGTTTGAGTGCGATGTCCCGCGACGACATGCGGCGTGCGACCAAGCGCACGACCTGCAGTTCGGAGGCCGAGAGTTTCTCCATATTAGTGTGAGGGTGCAAAGCCTGCGACAGACGAAGCGCCATCGCTCACGCGGAGACATGTGCATATACTGGCGGCGAGAAACGCTGCTAGCATGTACGGCCCAATATTTAGCATGATGTCGTCCTCCTTGCGGACGGATGTGCATTCGATGCACCTACATCAGCGTAGAAGGTCGACGTCCAATTACCGTCCGGCTATTCTGAGAATGACGTTGCTTCGAGAACCCTGCGGGCGGAGTCCATGGTCAACATCGCGCCGGAGTGGAAGTGGGCCTCAAATGCGTCCCCAAGCTTCGTCCGTAAGGTCTGAATGAACGTCTCGTCCAAGATGGGTTGTTTCCGTATGCCGTGCCGCCGTTGCGTCTGCGCAGCGAATCCTGCGAGGCGAGCGGCTTGGTTGTGATGCCCCGTTGCTTCGAGAAGCCTCGCTGCCTCAACGATCGCGTACGTGGCGAATCGCGGTTCATAAGAATTTGGCACGAGCGTCAGCGCTTGCATGATCTTCGCCCGGGCCTCGGCGAAACGACCCGTTGCCCGGTGATCCTGTCCCGAAATACGTAGCGCGTCGCCGGCGTTGGCGGAATCGCCCAGTTGCAGGAAGAGATCGGCGGCCTGTTCAGCATACTCGATTGCCTGCGCGTGATCGCCGTCATCACGGTAGCAACGGGCGAAACTTCGCAAGACGTTTGCGGCGTTGTGGAGACTCCCGGTCTCGCGAAAGCTGGATAGTGCTCGCGTGAGTCGCTCTCGTGCACCTTTCGTATCGCCTGCCGTGCAATACATCGCGCCTAGATTCGCCAAAATTTCGGCGGCGCCAGTTGTATCGTTGTCGGCGACGACCTGCGCGTACGCTTCTTCGAATTCAGCAATAGTGCTCTGTAGAGGTGCCCCGGCAAACGAGCGAGCGTGAACGGCTCCTAGACGCGCCGAGACAGCTTTGCGTCGCTCGCCGACACGTTTGAAAGCGCGCATCGCAAGTTCGTTCCAGCGAATAGCGTCTTCCCAATGGCCGCGTGTATTGGCTAGGAATCCGGCGCATCGGCACAACTCCGCAGGCGCGTCGGCAAATTCGTCGGAAGCGAACGGATCGAGAAGCTGCTCGATCAAATCCGAAGCTTGGTTCACGTATCCGGCACGATCCCAATATTGCAAGAGATTCGTGCACATTCGTGCGGCGATCAATACCTCTCCGTAGTGCGCATAGAATCGCAGGGCATGCCAGAAGTTCGAGTAATTTGGGCGGACGAGCGCGAGATATGCGGTAATACCGGCTTTCTTTTCCGCCTCGGCGGCTTCATCGAGTCGTTGCGCGTAGTATGCTGCGTAACGACGAGCGAGCGATTCGTCTGACGACTCCGCCATGCTTTGCAGATAGCGACGGATCGTCGCATGGAGTCGGTAACGCGCCTCTCCGGCGTTCTGCGAGATCGTAACGAGGGAAGCTTCAATGAATTCACTGAGAAACGGGAAAATATCGTCTTGCGTCGACTGTAAACTGCATATCGCTTGTGCGGCTTCAATATCCCAATCGTCGGGAAAAACCGCTAGCGCCACAAAGAGAGAACGTTCCGAGGCGGAGAGCAGTGATATGCTCCATGCAATCGTCGAATCGAGTGCTGCGTGTCGGTGGGCGTTTGCGTTCGCACCCGACTTCCGGAGAAGATCGAAACTCTCACGCGTACGCTTCGCGATCCCCTCCAGCGTTAGTACCCCTGCGTGCGCTGCTGCAAGTTCGATCGCGAGCGGCAGTCCTTCAACGTTGGTAACGATCTCCGCGAGCAGGTGTGCGTTTCCGCGATCTATGGAAATATCAGATCGAACGGTTGAAGCGCGCTCGACAAAAAGTTGGACGGCCGACCAGGCCGCGATGTCTTCCAGTGCTACGTCCGAGGTATGCGGCACATCGAGAGGTGCGACGGTAAAACGGATTTCTCCACGCACGCCAAGTGTATGGCGACTCGTGGCTAGGATATGTAGCTGCCGAAAAGCGCTGAGTGCAGAAACGAGCTTCGCCGCGCAATGCACGACATGCTCGCAGTTGTCCAGCACCAAGAGTGATGGGGTCGGAGAAAGCTCCTTTCCTATCGCTTTGATTGGATCGCGTTCCCAGACTGACGCACCTAGCGCTCGTCGCACGCTTTCCGCAACTTCATCTCCGTCGTGCTCTTGGATCGCCGATAGATCGACGAACCACACGCCGCCGCCATAGGCGCCGAACGATCGAGATGCGATCTCTATTGCCAAGCGAGTCTTGCCGACCCCGCCGACACCGACGAGCGTTATTACGTGTTGCTCCTGAAGCAGACGTAGGATTTCCGCGAGTTCGGCATCTCGGCCAATTAACGAAGTCATTGGATGTGGAAGTGCCGCACTTGCCTCAGAACCGCGTTCGTGCAACACGTAACCGAGAAGATTCGCGGTTTCTTGTTCCGGAGTCGCCGACAAATCATCGCGAAGTCGTCGTTCGAACTCGCGATAACGTTGCAATGCTCCCGCTCGGTCGCCGATACTCATGCGCCGTTCGATCAAGACGCGAATCGCTGGTTCATCGTATGGATCGAGTGCCGACGCTTGCTCCGCAGATGCTATCGCGATGGCATCGTCGGCACTCCGAGCAAGCACTAGAAGCATCGCTTTTACGCGTTCGCGTAATGCGGTGCGGTATGGCGTGAGCCAGTCGGCGTAGGACTCGGGCAGCAAATCACCCCCGTATACACGTACCGCGTCCGCGAACTCTCCCGCGTCGGCTAACCGAGTGAATTCGATGACGTCGATCCGGTACGGGCTGGTCGCGTTCCACGTGAGATTGACTTTGTCGGCGTGAAACCAGGGTATCTTGTCGTGGCCGGGCAACGCCTTCGCCAGCATATGCAAGTGCCGACGCAGATTTGCGCGTGCTTCGTCCTCGGTTGAATCGGGCCAAAGCACTTGACTCACAAAGCTGCGCCGCACCGGGGATCCGCTCTTCAATAGCAATAGTGTTGCGAGTTCGGTGACACGTTGTGGAACACGCAAGGGGAGTTCGTATTCGTCTTCTAGCAACGACGTACGCCCAAGGAGTGCCAACCCAACCATCTCAGTTTGGTTCGATGTCGCACCGATAATCACTTTCGCGAATATTCCGGTGCCTGATTACGTCGAGCCAAGAAACGGAATGGGCTATGTTTGCGCGACGGCAATCATTCAGGTTCTATAAACGACAGTAGCGCTCGTCTCCGTTTGAAAAATACCGGAGATTTTGCATTTCACGAAGTGTGTTTTTGGCTATGTTGCACCGTGCCAGGTAGATGGCGACCGGGCTTGGCGGCGGTTAAACCGTCGGTCAGCTTTACGTCCTGGCAGGCCGCCCGATGGGCTGGCCCCCGGGGTAGCGGAGATCTTCGTGGCGCGCTTTGTCGCAGCGGTTTTTTTCGGTTTCGTGCTAGAATTAGGGGCTATTTGTACGCCGACCCGGTTGCCGGGCGGTCGAAAGGGGGGTTGATCAAGCATGGAAGTCCGCGTATCTCCTGGTGAAACCATTGAGAGTGCGTTGCGCCGCTTCAAGAAGGCCACCCAAAAGGCCGGTATTCTCGCCGAGGCTCGTAAACACGAGCATTACGAGAAGCCGTCGGTGAAGAAGAAAAAGAAGTCGGCAGCAGCCAGAAAGCGCCGCGTGTAGTGGGCGTTCTCAAAGATCGCCTCACCGCTGATCTCAAGACAGCGATGAAGGCGCGAGAGCAACTTAGGGTCGACACCATACGGTCGGCCCTCTCTGCTTTTACCTATAAGCGTACCGAAGCGGGCGTTGAGCTCTCGGATGCCGATGAACTCGCCGTGGTCCAAAAACTCTCCAAGCAGCGGTCGGATTCGATCACTGAATTCACCCGCGGCAATCGCCTCGATCTCGCCGAAAAAGAGCAGGCCGAAAAGGCCATCCTCGCCGAGTATTTGCCGCAGCAAAAATCGGCGGAGGAAGTGCGCAGCATCGTTCGCGGTGTCCTCGCCTCGCTTCCGGCCGACGGCCGCAATCAGGGTGCTGTGATGAAAGCGGTCATGCCGCAGCTCAAAGGCCTGGCCGATGGCAACGTCGTCCGGCAGGCGGTCGAATCAGAACTCGCCGCTCAAGCGTAACTTTACGCCTCGTATGCGATACGTAATCGCATGATGCTTGTCTTGCGTCGGGCGTTCGCGCTTACTGCCTTGCTCCTAGCCGCCGTCGGGTTTACTCGGGCGGCCTTTGGAGCGTCCTCAGGCGATGTGATGGTGATTCCCATCCATGGCACGGTCGATGAAGGCATGGCGCATATGGTCGCGCGAGCGGTGGCTGCAGCCAACGCAGAACATGCCAAAGCCGTCGTTCTCGACGTTGACAGCCCCGGTGGTCTCGTCTCGGCGGCGTTTGAAATTCGCGACGCCATTTTCGACAGTAAAGCGCCTACGTACGCATTCGTTTCGCGTCGCGCGTACTCTGCTGCAGCGTTAATTTCACTTTCCACGCAACATATCGTCATGGCGCCCGGTGCATCGATCGGTGCGGCCGAACCGATTCCGCCGACGGCCAAAATGATCTCGGCACTTCGCGCCGAGTTCGCATCGACGGCACAGCGCAATCATCACGATCCGCTTCTTGCCGGCGCCATGGTCGATAAGACCATCGACGCGCCGGATTACAAGCGTCCCAACGGCATTCTCACGCTGGATACGCAGGATGCGTTGCGTTCGCACATCGCCGACGCAATGGCCCCGACATTTTCGGCGGCGATGCGCGATGAAAATCTGTCCGGCTACACGGCGGATGCCGCAACCTATACCTGGGGCGAGAACGTCGCGCGTTTTGCGACCTCACCGGAAGTGAGCGGCATTCTCCTCACGATCGGATTGCTTGGCCTGCTCATTGAAATGCAAACGCTGCACGGAATCGCCGGTTTCGTCGGTGTCGTTGCATTGACGCTCTTTTTCGGAGCGCATATTTACGCCGGCTTTAGCGATTGGATCGTCGTTTTACTCGCCGTCGTTGGGTTGTGCGCGATTCTCTTCGAATTGCACCTCGTTCCAGGCCACGGGCTTCCCGGGGCCCTCGGTGCGGTATTGCTTATCGTTGCGTCGTTGCTAGCCTTCGGCATCGCATTTTACAGCGTCGCAATTGAAACGCTGGCGACGGCAATCGTGCTTTCCGTCGTGCTCTTCGTGATGTTCGTTCGCGCCTATCCGGAAAACGCGTGGTATAAGCGCGTCGCTCTGCTCACCGTGCAAGGGCCGGATTATGTGGCGTCAATGGATCATCGCGCACTCCTGGGGCGTAGCGGAACGGCCGCTACCTATCTGCGTCCAGCGGGTATGGCGGATATCGACGGCGAGCGCGTCGATGTCCTAACCGCAGGAGAGTTCATCGCTCAAGGAACACCCATTACCATCGTGCGCGTCGAAGGCGCACGTATTTTCGTCGAACCACTCTAGCTAGGAGTTGCTGTGCCAACAGTCGTTGTATCCGTGGTCTTCGTTCTCGTTCTCATCGGTTTCTTTATGTTTCTCTATTACTTCCCGCTGGGTTTGTGGATTCGCACGATCGCGGCGGGCGTACCGTTGGGAATTATCTCTCTCGTTCGCATGCGTTTCATCGGCATTCCGCCGGGACTCATCGTGAACAATCTCGTGCGTTCGCGCAAAGCCGGATTGGATCTCACCGTCGATCAAATGCAATCGCATTACCTCGCCGGCGGTAACGTCGAAAACGTTGTCCTGGCCATGATCGCAGCGCAACGCGCGCAGATCCCACTTGCTTGGCAGCGCGCAGCCGCGATCGATCTCGCTGGCCGAAACGTGCTCGAAGCGTTACAAACATCGGTGACTCCACGCGTCATCGAAACCCCGATCTTCCAAGGCGTCGCGCAAAACGGTATTCAATTGAATGTCAAAGCGCGTATCACGGTGCGTAGCAATCTCGATCGATATGTCGGCGGTGCTGGCGAACCGACGATTATTGCTCGTGTCGGTGAAGGTGTCGTCTCCGCCGTCGGCGCGGCCATCGATCACAAAGAAGTGCTCGAATATCCCGACCGGATTAGCAAGGCTGTCTTAGCCAAAGGTCTCGATGCCGGAACCGCGTTTGAAATTGTCTCCATCGATATCGCCGATGTCGATGTCGGCAAGAACATCGGTGCCGAGTTGCAGATGAGCCAGGCGGAAGCCGATCGTCGCATCGCTCAAGCCAAGGCGTCGGAACGCCAGTATGCCGCGCAGGCCGCAGAGCAGGAGATGAAGGCCGAGACGCAAGCCATGCGAGCCAAAGTCGTCGAAGCCGAAGCGCAGATTCCGCAAGCGATCTCTGCGGCGTTTAGAAGTGGTAATCTAGGCGTTATGGATTACTATCGCCTCAAAAATCTGCAAGCGGATACGGAAATGCGTGGCTCCATCGGCGGAGCCAACGATTCGACATCGTCGCCCGATCCGTCGCAGCAGAATCCCCCGACGGGCAATAAATAGCGCATGGATTTCAGCCACCTCGTCGGCTTGTTTTGGGTCGCCATGATCGCCATCGGATTCGTGAGTTCGATGCGAAGTAGCAAGAACAAGTCGGCGAGGCAGGCGGCTCCGGTCGCCCGTCCGCAACCTCCAGCGCGTCCGCAACCGCCTGCGCGTCCGCAACCGCCTGCGCCTCCGCAAACTCCGGCGCGGCGCTTTAACGTCACGCTTGCCGAGGATGTTGCCGTTCCGCCGCCGCAACCGACACGTCCGCGAGCAACGACGCCGTTTCTTCCGGATATGCCATTCGTCGATACGATGCCGGTACAGGCACCGATGCGGCATCACACCGCCTGGCTTGCAAACAAATCTTCGCTCATTCGCGGCGTCATCGCGAGTGAACTTTTAGGCCCGCCGCTATCGTTGCGCGATCCAGGGTCGCGTCTTTGAGCCGCGCCGCTGTTAATGTTGAGGGGCTCGATGATCCCTTGCGCCTCTTTGGTGAGCACGATCGTAATATTACCGCGTTGGAACGCGCGTTGGAAATCTCGGTACGTTCCTCACAAGGGGAACTTGTTCTCGATGGATCCTCCACCAGCGTACAACTCGGCGAACACGCGCTTCGCAGCTTGTTAGGTGCTGCGCAATCCGGCGCACATGTGACACCCGATGATGTCAGCGTCGCGATCGATGCTGCGCGAGCCGATGGCTCACAATCGGTAGCGATGCGAACGCTCTTGCAAACGTCGCGAGGCCGAGAAGTGCGGCCGCGCACATCGGGGCAGCGCACGCTCGTCGAGCAAATGGAACAATCGACGCTCACCTTCGCCGTTGGCCCCGCGGGCAGCGGCAAGACGTTTCTTGCGGTGGTTGCTGCCGTTCGAGCACTCAAGGAAAAGCAAGTTGCGCGCTTGATCCTTTCGCGTCCGGCCGTTGAAGCGGGAGAAAAACTCGGCTTTTTGCCTGGTGACATCCGAGAAAAAGTCGATCCGTATCTTCGCCCGCTCTACGATGCCCTCGCGTTGTTACTCGAAGATGGAACCGTACAGAAATACATGGAGCGCGGCATTATCGAAGTCGCTCCCCTTGCGTACCTCCGAGGAAGGACGCTCAGCGATGCGTTCGTGATTCTCGATGAAGCCCAAAACACGACGCGCGAGCAGATGAAGATGTTCTTAACACGCCTGGGTGAATCATCACGCATGGTCGTCGCCGGCGACGTGACGCAAATCGATTTGCCGCGCGGAGTTCGTAGCGGTTTGGTCGATGCCGTCGATCGCTTCGGCGATGTCGAAGATGTCTCGATCGTTCGCTTGACAGAATCGGATATCGTGCGACATCCGCTTGTCGCGCGCATCGTGCGCGCGTATGAACGGTGATGATTCACTATCGTAATGACGTAAAAAAGAGCGGTGTCGACGGTCGCGGATTGGTGAAGGTCGCGAAGGCGTTGCTTGTAGCTGCTGGAGAACCGGAAGGTTCGTTGTCGTTAACGCTCGTCAACGATCCGGCAATTCGCGCACTCAACGCGCAACATCGCGGCAAAGACCGCCCCACCGATGTCCTTTCGTTTCCCGGCGAACCCGCAGAGTTCGAACACGAGCGCCTTCTCGGCGACGTCGTGATCTCGCTTGATACGGCGCGGCGGCAAGCCGAGGAATATGATGCTCCCCTCCAACGTGAGCTCGAACGATTGCTCATCCACGGTATCTTACACGTGCTCGGTCACGATCACGAGGAACCGGAGGAGCGTGAGGTGATGATCGCTCAGGAGCGCCGCCTGGCCGATGCGATTCATATGCCCTGGCCCTATCCGGACTAACATGGAACGCTTCATTCGCTCGTTCAATCACGCTTTCGACGGCATCATCTATGCCGTGCGCACCCAGCCGAACATGCGAACCCATCTCATCATCAGTGCCCTCGTTCTCCTGACGACCCTCGTTTTGCGCATCGACCGCATCTACGTCATCGCGATCATTCTCTGTATCGCGCTCGTCGTGTCGCTGGAGCTTGTGAACACGGCGATCGAATCGCTCGTCGATCTGCTCATCGCGACGCATCATCCGCTGGCCAAGACGGCAAAGGATGCCGCCGCCGGCGCCGTGCTCGTTGGGTCCATTTCGGCGGCGGTAGTCGGGTATTTGGTGTTCTATCAATCGCTGGTCAATAATGGCGGGACGGTCTTTGGTGCCATCAGTTCCGTCCCCAGCAATGTCGCGCTCATCGTGTTGGCCATTGCGGCCATCGCGACGATCTTCGCCAAATCGTTCTTTCGCCGAGGGTCGGCCCTCCAGGGTGGGGCGGTCTCAGGCCATGCCGCGCTTGCCTTCGCCGCCGCCACGTTACTGGCGCTCCTCTACGCCCGGCCGCTGGCCGCGCTGCTCGGCTACTTCGTGGCCTTCCTCGTCGCCCAGTCGCGGGTGGAGGGGCGAATTCATTCGTCGCTTGAGGTCCTCTGGGGCGCCATCCTTGGCACGCTCGTGGCCCTGCTACTCTACGTGCTGGTTCGTCCCCACGTTGTGCTATAATGCCGGAGTCTTGGACAACTACCGAACTAGGCGGCCGGGTACGTAGATGACTATCGACGCCGATTGGCTCGACGTCGCGGCGCTCGTTGCCCTCGTCTCACTCGCCGCATTTTTCGCCGCATCAGAAGCTGCGCTCATCTCCATATCTCGCTTGCGTGCGCTGGCGATGCTTGAGCGCGGAGTGAAGCAGGCGCAATCGGTCGTATCGCTGATCGAAGATCGCAACCGCTTTCTTACCTCAGTGCTCATCGCCAATACGGTCGTCTTACTCACGGCCGATTCGTTGGCGACGGCCCTCTTCATAAAGCTCGGTTTGCCGGAGGCGGCCGTCCTGTCCACGCTGCTCCTGGCCTCCGTCATCCTGCTCTTAGGCGAGATTATTCCGAAGACGCGTGCCGGCTCCGCGG
>VFSW01003462.1_pt1 | contig 23677 bp, 15 predicted proteins | sample 5358111 | NCBI WGS metagenome assembly VFSW01 (sample SAMN11554181, study PRJNA540505) | mine drainage metagenome | isolation source: sediment from site ElyBrook_90M | place: USA: Ely Copper Mine, Vershire, VT | collected 2017
TGTTGCGCCGCGCGCGCCAGATCGCCTTCTCTCGCGGCCAACCACCCCGTCACGAAATGATAATGCCCGACATCCAGACGGCGGGCCGGATGGATCAGCGACTGCATGCGGCGCAACACTTCAGCCGCAGCCCCCAACTCGCCCGTGAACAGCAGGCCATAGGCCTGCTGTGTCAGCAGTTGCGCGTCGAACGCGTGGATGCCCAGGGTGCAGCCAAGCTCCAGGCCCTCGGCCGCCATGTTTGCACCGTCTGCAAAGGCGCCGTTCACCCAGCAAGTCATGGATTCCAACGCCCGCCACCACAGCGCCAACGGCGATGCCGCCTGGGCACGCAGGATCGGACGCATGACGTCAACCAACGCCTGCGCCCTGGACAGATCCCCTATCCATATATAGTAGTGCACCAGCGACATGGCCGTGAGGGCGCGCAGGTCTTTATCCGTGGTCTTCGGAAAGAGCGCTTGCAGCCGGGTTTCCAGCATCGGCAGCCGGGGATGCATCGGCTGCCGCCAGAACATGGCACTGAACGCGCTCATCGTGACGTGCATCTCGATCTCGATGGACGAAAACTCCGGGTAGCTTTGGAACAGGTCATCGAGCCGCGCGAGCCAGGGATCCAGGCGCGTGAAATCATCCCAGCAATAGTTGCAGGCGTTGGCCACTCCGGACCACGCCAGCCATTTTCCCAGGGTATCGCCCTCGGCCTCAAATCGCGTAAATGCCTTTTCAAAATCGCTCCACGCCTCATGCGGGGCAACCAGTAAGCGGCTCATCCCGAGCCAGTATTGTGGCCAGGCTTGTTCGCGCCACTCGCTCGGGAGTGCGGTGAGCCAGGTTTGCAGTATTTGCCAGCGACCCTGAGCCAGCAGCGCCTGAGCCTGCCGTAAAATCAGCCCGGTCAAACCGTCCCAGTCCTGCGCTTCGATCAGCAACATTGCAGCCGTTTCCGGCTGGCCATCCTGCTCCAGCAGTTTCGCCGCATGTAGACGAAGATTTGTCAATTCAGCTACGGAAAAATGAGCACGCGCACGATCCATCAGGAACTCCCTGAACAAGGCGTGATATTGATAGCTCATCTGCGCCCCGATGCGGCGATCGATGAACCACTGACCCTGATACAGTTCTTCGAGCAACTTTCCGGCATCGCTGCTGTTGCTCAACGCTTCTGCCACCTTCACCGTAATCTGCGGGGGCAGCGCTGTGCACAACAAAAAAACCTGTTTATGGGCGGGAGCCTGATCAAAGATCTGTCCGGTGAAGTAATTGAACACGGTTTGCATGGTTTCGGAATGCGACAGATGGTTGACTGCCCCGGTGCGGTGCAGCCGTTCCAGCAGCAGCACCAACCCGACTGCCCACCCGTTGGATTGTTCATACAACACATCGACGGTGGCGTCATCGATTTCCGCAAATTTGGCGCGCGCAATCGCCAGGGTTTCTGACTGGGTCAGGCGCATATCTGCCCACTCAAGTAGCCCCATCTGATTGTTCGCGAGGTTGCGGGCATACTGGGGTGGCGGCCCCGTTCGGCTGACGATGATGAGATTGAACTCATTACCTACTTGCGCCAGTGTTTCCTGCATCACTTCGTGAAAGGGCGATTCGGGTGCGACTTCCTGATAATTATCCAACACCAGTATCGTTGAAACCGGCAAGCAGCTGAATAATTCACGGAAAAAACGCCGCGTGAATCCGGCTAGATCGCCCAGATATTCAGGCGTCAACAGCGGCAAGGTTTTGTGCTTGCAGCGTACCGACGTTTGCGCGGCTAGCCCGAGATAATAGAAAAATGTTGGCAGCTCTGCATCTCCCGGGTCCAGTTGATACCATAAATTGGGCAGCTTGCGCGTTTCCAGATATCCAGAGACCAACGTGGTTTTGCCGGCTCCCGGAGGGCCTGACACCCATACTGCGGGGTGATCTCGCAGCGTGTCGAGCAGGGTAAACAGACGTTCGCGTGGATACGCGCCGGACGCGCGCGGGCGGGATAACTTGGCAAGAGAGGGTTCGGTATCTTCCATTGTGCATACCAAGTGGGTTTATGGTTCGGTTACACGCTATCTTCTTAATATCTCAAACACAAACTTCAGAGTCATCCGGTCAAACCGTATTTATCACCACAAAACTATTGTTTTGACGATAACACTGAAAGCGGATCGTCGAAATCAGTCATGCGAATATCCGGCCGACAACCTGACTGTCACGTAGTTCGTCGAATTGATACTTTAGTCTTGCAAGTGGTTCTTGGCATAATGCGGTTAAATCATCGCAGGGCTCGATGGACAAATATATCGCGACAAGACCGTTGAATTCGACAAGAAAAACGATATGAACATTACCAATCATATCAATTTTGCAGACTTGGTTCACTTATCCCCGATATATTGATGCCAGCGAGCCGTTTAACGGCTTCCTCAAAACGCGGCGTCCACGGATTGCCTCAATTGTTTTGTCGAGAATCTTTACACCTTTTTTCTAGGCAATTCAAAACGCACCCTGTTTTTCCTGATTTCGTTTCCCGGCAGCCGCAGCAGTTGAACACGCGAGGATATTGACCCCCAAGGAAAAATGCAGCCCGGATGGAGTTTAAAACCCAAAAAACCATAATAAATTATCTATTATCAATAGGTTAAATTTTTCATATGCGCGTTCAAAAGCGCAATTTTCCATGTCCCTGCCTGCAACGCGCTGCATGATTGACTCCTAATCGCACCTCCAACCGAAGCGAATCAAATGTGTCAGGATTAAATGTCGATATTTTTTACACAGTCATCTTGCCAGCATAGAGAAAAATCCGTTTAAAATTTTCAACTTATTGTTTTATATAGTTAAATTAAAACTGGCATAGTATCTGCTTTGGTATGATCGTAAAGTGCATTTCCATTCTTAAACGCTCATTTCAAGGGGTCCATTATGAACATTAAAACTAAATACCTTGCTGCCGCCGGTGTAGCCCTGGCATTCAACGCCGTCTCAGCCCAGGCAATTCTGTTTGACCCGCTTGGCACAGGCGGTGCAAATGCCATCAATACTGACGTATTCGCCTGGAATCCGGGAAATGCGCTGGCGACCAACACCGTGCCTATTGTGAACGGCAAGACCTTCTCTCTATTTTCCCAGGGAACCCTTGGAAATTTCATAAATAACAACAATGATGTTTTGGGAACTGGACTTAACTCGAGTTATCAATATACTTATGTGACGGGTTTCCAGGAAAAGGCCACCGGCGGATTGGGTTCTGCCTCATTTGTGGGCACAACGGGTTTACCGAACTTTTTTGAGATCTGGTACAACCCAACAGCAGGTACTGCTAACAATGCAACCGGCACGGGTTTTAACAGCGGTACGATGGTTCTGTCGGGCAATATCACTTTTTCGATCGGCAGTTACGCTGGTGCTTTATTTCCCCCTAGCGGAGTAGCATTGAATCAATACCATCCCGCAGGCAATTATGCCGGTATCACAACGCTGACCGGCGCAGGTGGAACGCAAATGGATGTAACCGTTAACAATCTGACCCTCAACCCTAATTTCTTCCTGACCAAGGTTAGCGCGGTAAATTTCAACACCTATAACAACACGCCATTCACTCAGGTTGATCCATCTCTCTGCCTGGTGGATGCTGGAGGAGGAACAGGCAGCTCTGATTGTACAAAGGGTGGTGGACTTGGTGGTGGTGCTGTACCAAACATCGGAGCTATCAACGGTGTCAGCGGTCCTGACTTCTTGTTCCAGTCACAGGCTTCCAACAGTTTCACCGTTGTTCCAGAACCCGGTACGATAGCACTGTTAGGCTTGGGGCTGCTAGGATTAGGCTACTCTAGCACACGCCGCAAATCACGCTAAACCTAGACTGCCGATAAATCTTATCGGTACTCTAGAATCAATAAGGGGGCTTAGCCCCCCTTATTACTGCCTTCTGAGTCCATCTGCTTCTTCTAGCATTCCAGTGTTTTCTGTACAAAATCACGGAAAATCTTGCCTGCCTCGTGTTGCTCAAAATCATGAGCGACTTTCTGTGCATTCACACGATATGCGCCATCTTTCAGCAATTGCCTGATTGATGCGGCAATGGAAGCACGTTCAGCTTGACCTGCGCGCAGCAACACGCCTGCGCCAACGCGAACGACGGCTGACATGGTCAGATACTGGTCCATATTGGAGGCGATCCCGAGCACGGGAACGCCTTGCGACAAGGCCTGATAGACCGTTGCGCTCCCGCCGTTGCAGATAACGAGCTGACTGCTCTTCGCTGCCAGCAAACCCGGCATATAATCCACCACCCACACATTATCTGGCGCGTCATTTGTGCTCACACGCCCTGCAGTAGCCAGGAGCAAATAGACTGGCAACTCTCTTGCCGCCTCAAGTATCTCTGGCAACACGTCCATCTGGCCGGAGGAACCCAGGGTCGCATAAACCCAGGGCCTGTCCATAGGCCGCGCCTCCCACCATGAAGGAAGCGCTACTTCCGGAGACCATATTACCGGCCCGATATAATAGTGATTCGCAGGTAGATTTTCAGTGGGCACCAAATAGGGCGTGTCGGCATACAGAACGTAATCACCATAGGTATAGGTGTGCTTCAAATCGCCCAGCGAGGATAATCCATAACGCTTCCGCAGGGTGTTGAGTGGCCGGGCATGAAGAAAAAACGCCAAGGGTTGCACAATGCCAAACATGATACTCGCCAGCTTGACGCCAACTATCTTCGCGAGGGGATGCTCTGGGAATGGAAAGCGTTGCAAACTTGAATAGGGACTCCAATGCGCATTGACTAGCGCCGCATAAGGGATATTGCGTAAGGGTGCGCTCACCGCAAGCGATAGCCTGAAGTCTCCCACCACGAGATCCGGCTTGATCTCATCGAACACACGCAAATCTTCTTCGATGTAGCTCTTAAGAGTCGCCGCATCGTAAACAGGCGAGCCACGGGCCAACGCCCGCATAAATTGCTCCCCAGAAATACTCCTGATGGCTCTACGTTTAAAGCCACAGCTTTTCAGCACAAAATCAAAGCCATCCACACAGGCAAAATATATTTCATAGCATGCCGGATCAAGCGCCTGAGCCAGCACCGCCAGGCGCGCTACGTGAGCCAGTGTCACTGCCTCGGCTACAAACAGAATCCGCTTACGATTATTTGTTGCTGACATTTGCCTGACCAAAAAGCCCGTGGCGCTCCAATTCGTCAACGGTCTTCTGATATAGATCGATTGACTCATGACCTTGTGCCCATTCAGTAAATTCCTTCATGCCTGCCTCCAGCGACATGCGTGGCTCATAGCCTAAATGCGTCTTCGTTTGATGCAAGTCAGCATAACAGGAGTGAATATCGCCCACACGGAACTCGCCACGATCCAATATTTCCGGAGTCCGCCCGCAAGCCTTTGCAAGCGCTTGCGCCACATCGAGTATGGTATGCTCATCGCCCGTACCTACGTTAAAACACGCTCCTGACTCCACTTGCGCTTCCAGCGCCAGCAAGTTGGCTTGAACAACGTCCGACACATGGACAAAATCCCGTCCTGGTTTACCGTGTTCATAAAGAAATATCGGTTGCCCCGCCATGAGTCGGCTATAAAAAATGGATACCACGCCTGTATAGGGGTTCTTCAGCGATTGCCGTGATCCATATACGTTGAAATAGCGCAGACCTACCACTGGCACACCAAAGGTCAGTGCCACATAGCGGCAAAGGTCTTCCTGCTGTTGTTTGGTCCAGGCGTAGACAGATATTGGCATGGGGGGATGATCTTCCGTAGTCGCTACTGCTGCCATTGTGGTCCCACACTGAGGGCAGCGGACCCCGAAGTTTCCCTTCTCCATGTCGGCTCTCATACGAGGCTTGGGGTAAATTACACCGTGAGTTGGGCAGATATGCGTACCTTCTCCATATACCGCACGCGATGAGGCTAGAACCAGTTTTTTCAATGGAACCTGCCGCTTAACAATCACTTCCAGCAAGGTAGCGGTACCCGTACAATTGGTATCCACGTAGCTGCGCAGGTCGTACATGCTCTGACCCACCCCAGTCAGTGCAGCAAAATGATAGACTGCGTCTATTCCTTGCAGCGCACGCCCAACGTCCTCTGCGTTACGAGCATCCCCCTGCATACACTCCACATCCGCGTGGAGATATGCTGGGAATTTTCCGCTTACACCATGAACCTGCGGGTCTAAAATATCGAGCACACGTACTTTGTGACCCTTGGCTAATAACGCGTCCGCCGTATGACCACCAATGAAGCCAGCACCGCCGGTAATCAGTATATTCATAACGCTCCCTCCGTTGTACAGCAGAGTCGCTTAATTCATCCTTACAATTGATTCAGCAGCAATTTAGCTTGTGCCAATTGTGGGAAGTCTTTCCCGGAAGCAATCAACTGCTTAAGTTCCAGACGCGCCCCTTCCTTGTCGCCGGCCTTAACGAGCGCTGCTGCGTAGTGGTAATGGATAACTGGCGCAGCCGAGGCCTGCGATGCCGCCTTATGCAGCAATTCCAACCCTTCCTTGACATCATTCCGTCCCACCAGTATCCAACCTAGGGTATCCGTGATCTCGGTGCTTCCAGGGGCAAGTTTGTAGGCATGCCGCGCGACTTCTTCCGCTTTTGGATCACTCGCCTGCTGGTACAACACGGCAAGGTTGTTGAGTGCGGCAAGGTTGTCTGGATTATTCCCAAGCAAAATCTGGTATTGCTCAGTGGCACCCTTGTTGTTGCCCTCATTTAAGAATACGTCCGCGATATAGTTTCGAGCAAGCGTGTCGCCAGGATGCGCCTTCAGCCATTGCAGAAAAACAGCATCCGCCGCCTTCTGCCCGCTCAGGCTGCTGGCTCGATGCAGCCCTATCGCGCCTGCCGTCGTTCCCGCAATTTTCTGTGCCCGTCCGAACAGTTTGGCCGACTGTTCATAATGTTTCTGTGCCATCTCTACATCACCTTCCAGGATCACACCCTCGGGTGACTTCGGATACCGAGCTTGAAAAGCCTGCGCCGCGCGTTGCGCATCATCATATTTGCCACTCTTGACATTCAAGGCAACCAAAGCTTCTAGCGCTTCGACATAATCCGGCTTCAATTCCAATGCACGAGCCAAAGACGTCGTAGCCGCAACATTATCCTTGCCAGCAGCCTGAGCAATACCCAAGCGATAGTACGCCAGAGGCGATCTTGGCACCAGCTCAACTAACTTGTTGAATGTTGCAATTGCGTCTTCTGTCTGGCCTGTCGTGAGCTGAGTTGAACCCAGTAAATCCAGAGCGACCGGACTTTTAGGGTTCGCCGTCACAGCAGCTTGCGCATGCGTAACAGCTTCCTTCTGATTTTTTTGTTGCAAATAATAGCCTGTCAACCCCGCCCAGGGCTGCATCGCAACCGGATCTGCTTTCGACGCCCGTTCAAGCCAGTCCACGAATTCCTTCTGCTGCCCGGCATTTTTCGCAATGACCGAAAGATACAACATCGCCTGTACATTATTCTTGTCTCTGGTCAGGATATCTTCAAATCGTTTGCGTGCAACTTGCGGCAGATTGCCTTTCAGATCCATCTGCCCCAGATTGAGCGCCGCCGGACTATAAGATGGATCTGCAGCAACAGCCGCTTCGAAACTCCTTCTGGCGTTGACAAGATCTCCCTTTCCTACATAAGCCGCGCCTTGCAAATCATAAAACGTCGGATTTTTGGGTTCTTTTTTGAGCATGATCTGCGTCGCAGCCAACGCATGATCGTAGTCTTTCTTTCCGAGGTAAGTTAATGCCAGTGCATTTTCCGCCTTGAGCTGACCCGGATCAAGCTTGACTGCTACCTCAAGATCTGCCACGGCGCGCTCAGTCTGCCCACCAGCCAGGCGACTCAATCCAAGCTGAGCGCGCAAATCGGCATTCTTGGGGTCATTGGCAACCTCTTTCTCCAAATATTGGGTCGCCTTGTCATATTCACCGGTCTGCATATACGCCTCCAATGCAATTGCATTGGCCTGCGGATCGGGATGCGCATCATTCAACATCGGCGCCAGCGCTTTGAGCGCACCATCGGGCTGTTTCATCTTCAACAGTGTCCTGGCAAGTATCGTCCGCGCGTAGGCGTTATTCGGGAAAGCCTCGACAAAACGGCCAAGATCTTTTTGCGCCGTCTCATAGGATCCAAGCTCGAAACTGACAGCCCCCATCAACAACAGGCTAGGCATGTGATCCGGCGCGGCTTGCAGCACCTTGGAGAGGTCATCCCTTGCTGCGGTGAATTTCGCCTGACGAAAGTGCACCATGGCCTGCAGATACTTCCCCATGAGGTTATTCGGCTGCACCTTGGAAAGCGCATCGATTTCCTGCTGAGCCTCATCCAATTTGCCGAGGTCAATATTCAACGATGCCAGGTTGACATGAGCCTGGATACTGTTGCCGTCTACTTTCAGCGCCTCCCTGTAGGCTTCGGCTGCACCACTGGCATTGGCCTGGGCTCGCAGCAGATCCCCTTTCATGATCCAGGCAGTGACATTGCCGGGCTCTTTCGAGAGCACCTGAACTATCAATATCATTGCCTCATCTGGCTTGTTTTCAAATATGGCCAGACGCGCCTGCCCCAGCATTGCATCAGCAAAACCAGGCACGGCCTTAAGCGCCTCGCCAAATGCAGATCCCGCTTCATCGCGCTTGTTCAGTCCAAGATAGGCATTCCCGCGCAGCACAAGAAGCGTCGCCAGTGTCGGTCCCTTCATCTGTGGAGAGGGATTCATTTCGTCGATTATTTTCTGGAACTCTCCCCGTCCCAGATATACCTGACCTAGCGCATTTTGCACCTTGTCCTTTTCCTGAACATTCGGCAACGCCTTGCGCAGCTCATCTTCTGCAGCCGCCAAATTACCGCCATTGCTGTAAATCGTACCCAGCAAGTAACGCGCCTCACCGTTGTTCGCATCCTTCTGCAATGCATTTTTCAACTGAATTACGGCAGATTTGTCGTCGCCTTTGGCATGGTAGCTTTGCGCATCATTAAGATAATCCCGACTTGATCGGGTTTTACTACACCCCGACACAACTACAAGCAGAGCTATCATCAATAAGGAAATATATCGGTTATTCCTGTTACGATTACCCGGCATGCTGCACTCCCTAGAAAGTTTCGCTGAAGTTCCGCTGTGTATTCAGTATATAGAAAAATTCGTGATGGACTATCAGGAAACCCCTAACACTGCCAGCAATTTTTCCTAGTATTAACCTGAACCGAACCCAATCCGGCAAACCAAATGGTTAAGGATTTGTAATTTTGCCAGTGCATCATAAAATTTCGCAGATATATCTAACATAGAAAGCTAAAATACACGGCGACACCCTAAACCGAACATCGAGCATGATCAAAAAAACAATCATTACTGATTTCGCCCTGAAAATACCTGGATCGCTCCTCTCTCAATCGGGCCCACACGCTCGCCTGTCCATTCTGATCTACCACAGGGTATTGCGCGAGCCTGACCCTCTGTTTCCGGCGGAGGTCAATGCGGCAAGATTTGATGCACAAATGCACCTGCTTGCCAGAATGTTCAACATCCTCCCCGTGACTGAAGCAGTCGAGCGCCTGAGATCCGGTACGCTGCCTGCAAGGGCTGCCTGCATCACCTTCGACGATGGCTATTCGGATAACGCCGAGATTGCTCTGCCGATCCTAAAAAAACACCATATTCCGGCAACATTTTTCATCGCGACAGGATATCTGGACGGCGGCATGATGTTCAATGACTGCATCATTGAAACCATCAGAATGACTCAGGGTAACAGCCTCGACCTTACTGCATTCGGGCTTGAAAAATTCCCGCTATGTACACTCAAGCAAAAACGCGATGCGATAAACAATATTCTTGCCAGACTGAAATACCAGCCGCTCGACCAAAGGCAGACGATAGCGGATTCGATCAGCGATCTTGCCGCAGTCGAGCTGCCCAAAGACCTGATGATGCGTACCGACCAGGTACGACTGCTCAGCGATTCTGGCATGGAAATCGGCGGCCATACGGTCTATCATCCTATTCTTACCCGCATCGACAATATGGCTGCAACAGCCGAAATTGAGAATGGCAAGTTATACTTGGAGAGCATCATCAAAAAACCGGTTAGGATTTTTGCCTATCCCAATGGAAAACCGGAAACTGACTATCACACTGCACATGTAAAGATAGTGAAAGAACTGGGTTTCGATGCTGCGGTAAGCACGGCATGGGGCGTTGCAAAACAGGGCTGCGACCTGTTTCAGCTGCCCCGTTTCACTCCCTGGGATGCCTCGATCGCACGCTTCTCGCTGCGCATGCTCGGCAACCTTTCAAGGACGAGCCCTATTACAGCCTTGATTGATAACCATCGTTGACATAGACTACCGACCGACACGATTCCGGAACAAAGCGAACCCATGACAACCATCAAGCCCGCTCATTTCCCGCTCACCATTTTTCCGGTCGTGGATAACTGCATGCAGATCGGCGGGCTGCCGTTGACGCGCCTAGCGCAACGCGTCGGAAGAACACCATTTTTCGCTTATGACCGTCATTTACTGACTGAAAAAGTCCGTTTTCTGCGTGAAATTTTGCCCCCGGAAATTCATCTGCATTATGCGATGAAAGCCAACCCTATGCCTGCCGTCGTACAGCATATGGCCTCATTGGTGGATGGGCTGGATGTCGCTTCAGTCGGTGAAATGCAGGTGGCGCTGGACACAGCGACTCTACCTGAAAACATCAGCTTCGCAGGCCCGGGCAAAACTGAAAACGAGCTTGCCAGTGCAGTTGCCTCTGGCATCGTGATCAATCTCGAATCCGAACGTGAAATGGAAAGCGCAAACCAAATCGGTCGAGCTCTCGGTTACCTGCCTAAAGTTGCTATTCGCGTGAACCCCGATTTCGAACTCAAGTCCTCGGGCATGAAAATGGGTGGCGGCCCCAAGCAGTTCGGAGTCGACGCAGAACGGGTTCCAGCAATGCTAAAAAGGATCGGCACGCTCAATCTCGATTTCATGGGTTTCCACATTTTCGGCGGCTCGCAGAACCTGAAGGCTGAAGCCATCCTAGAGGCTCAAGAAAAAACCATAGACCTTGCCATCCGGCTTTCCAGCGATGCGCCGGGGCCAGTCAAACTGCTCAATATCGGCGGCGGCTTCGGCATACCCTATTTCCCAGGCGAGCAGCCTTTAGAACTTGCAAAAATTGGCACAAACCTTACGCAACTTTTGCCAAAAGTAAAAAATTTTTTGCCCGATGCTCAACTGGTCATCGAGCTGGGCCGCTATCTGGTCGGTGAAGCGGGCATCTACGTCTGCCGGGTGCTCGATAGAAAGGTCTCGCGAGGACAAGTTTTTCTCATCACCGACGGAGGGCTGCACCATCATCTGGCTGCATCCGGCAACTTCGGTCAGGTGATCCGCAAAAACTACCCGGTCGCCATAGGCAACAAGATGCGTGAAACGAATCTGGAGACCGTTTCGGTCGTGGGGTCCTTGTGCACACCGCTCGATATGCTGGCCGACAAAATGGAAATGGCAGAGGCTGATGTCGGGGATCTGGTTGTGGTATTCCAGTCAGGCGCCTACGGCTTGACCGCCAGCCCCAGCGCTTTCCTGAGCCACCCGAATGCCGCAGAGGTGCTGGTATGAAGATATTCAAGTCCCATAGAGGATTTTGCGCATGAGCGGGATCTGCGGCTGGTCTGGTATTCAGCCTGATTCTGAAGACATCATCACAGCAATGGCATCTGCTCTGTCCCGAACGGATGAATATCGATCTGGCATCCTGACTGGCGTCCGCAGTGCGCTCGCGACAGGCAAGGGCGGCTCTACTGCTTCATTCCAGAATGTGCTGACCGCGATCTCAGGCAAACCGGAATTTCGTGATTCACAGCTGAACGCACTCGCAACAGAGATGGGGGCGGCACACGCCTTGGCCCATGGCTATCTGAAACAGGGAGAAGCCATCTTCGCATCGGTTTTTGGCGCATTTTCAGCAGCCATCCTGGACGAGAACGACACCTCCGCATACCTTGCCATTGATCGCAGCGGCATTTGTCCGTTGATCTATAGCGTGTCAGGAGAGACCCTGGTTTTCGGCTCGACGCTGGATGCAATCAACCGCCATCCATGCATCAAACCGGAACTGAACCGGCAGGCCATTTACAATTACGTTTATTTTCATATGATTCCCGGCCCGGCATCCATCTACCTTGGCCTATCCCACCTTCTGCCTGGAGAATACCTTGTTTTCAAAAAAGGACGGGCAGAGGTCAAGCCCTATTGGAAAATGCATTTTATCGAACAGGAAAAAGCGCCTTTCGACGTACTCAAGGCTGAATTTCTGGGCGTTTTACGCGAGTCGGTTGAACAGGCGGCAAACGGGGCCAAGACCGGCACATTTTTGAGCGGCGGCACCGACAGCTCCACGCTTGCAGGCATGCTTGGGGAAGTAACGGGGAAAGCGGCGCCCACTTATTCCATTGGTTTCGAGGCGGAAGGTTACGACGAGATGGAGTATGCGCGCATCGCGTCAACCCATTTCGCCACACAGCATCATGAATATTACGTCACGCCTAAAGATGTTGCGAAAGCTATCCCCGATATTGCATCCATTTACGATCAGCCTTTCGGCAATGCCTCCGCCGTACCCACTTATTACTGCGCCAAACTCGCCCGGGAAGACGGCATCGAACGTTTGCTCGGCGGCGATGGCGGCGACGAACTGTTTGGCGGCAACGCCCGTTACGCCAAACAAAAAGTATTCTCGATCTACGATTCCATCCCTGCCCCTCTGCGCAAACATTTCATCGAACCCATAACCTTGGGCTTCCCGGGCGGCAACAAAATTGCTCCATTGAGAAAGTTGCAAAGCTATATCGAACAGGCGTCCGTTCCCATGCCGGGGCGCCTCGAAACTTACAATCTGCTGGAACGCCTGGGGCCTTCCAATGTCTTCATGCCAGAATTTTTAAGTCAAATCGACACCGGCAACCCACTTACTCTCCTCGGGAAAATTTACCATGACGCAGATGCCCAGACCCAGCTCAACCGCATGCTGGCCCTCGACCTGAAATTCACGCTGGCTGACAACGACCTGCCCAAAGTTGTCAAAACCTGCGAACTTGCAGGAGTTGATGTCGCCTTCCCAATGCTTGCCGACAGCTTAGTCGCCTTTTCCGCACGACTGGACCCGGATCTGAAACTGAAAGGAACACGGCTGCGTTACTTCTTTAAAGAGGCATTACGCGGTTATTTGCCGGACAAAATTCTTACCAAAAGCAAGCACGGCTTCGGTCTGCCTTTTGGGGAGTGGCTGAAAACAGACAGGGCACTGCAGGAACTGGCGCTGGGCAGCCTTGACAGCCTGAAAAACCGCAACATTTTTCGCCCGGAATTCATTGATGAACTCATCCGTTTGCACGCTGAAAACCACTCCGGCTATTACGGCACTCTGATCTGGGTGCTGGTGATGCTGGAACAGTGGTTCATCCAGCATCACGATCTTTAATCATCCCAAACTGTCGATATACCACTTTGCGGCCCTGTCGAGTCCGGCCCTGACCGAGTATTGCGGATCATAGCCCAGAAGACGGCGAGCCTTGCTTATGTCCGCGAGCGAGTAGCGCACATCTCCTTCCCTGAAATCCCGATATATGGGGTCTGGTACTTTCAGTTCGGGTACTTTTTTCGCAAGCTGGTCGCGAATCAGATTAAAGAGCTGGCTCAGGGTCGTTATTTCTGAAAAAGCCACATTGTAAACCTGCCCCAATGCCTCTTCGTTATCTGAACACGCGGCCAGAAGGTTGGCTTGTACCGCATTGTCGACATAACAGAAATCCCGGCTCGTCTCCCCGTCACCGTTGATGTAAACAGGCTCGCCGTGCAGCATACCCGAAAACCATTTTGGCACGACGGCGGCATAGGCGCCGTTCGGGTTCTGGCGCGGCCCGAACACGTTGAAATAGCGTAGCCCCGTGGCCTTGAAGCCATAGGTTCTGGCAAATACATCTGCATACAATTCGTTCACGTATTTCGTGACGGCATAGGGTGAAAGCGGCTTACCGATCACGTCTTCAACTTTGGGCAGGCCGGGATGATCACCATAGGTGGAACTGGATGCTGCGTAGACAAAACGCGCAACGCCAGCATCTTTCGCCGCAACCAGCATATTCAGAAATCCCGTGATGTTGCTGGCGTTGGTCAGCACTGGATCCGCGATCGAGCGCGGCACGCTGCCCAAAGCTGCCTGATGCAGCACATGAGCAACGCCCGCGCAAGCTTTGCGACAAGTCAGCAGATCGCAAATGTCACCCTCGATAAAAGAAAAGTTCAGCCATTGTTCGCTTGAAACGAGCGACTTTACTTCAAGCAGATTGCTTCCATCCTCGGTCGAAAGATTGTCGAGCCCCACCACGGTCTGGTTCAATTTCAGCAAGGTTTCCAGCAGGTTTGATCCGATGAATCCAGCCACCCCGGTGATCAGCCATTTTTTCGGGGCAAGCAGCAGGTTGGCTTTGAGTGTATCGTAAGTTGTATTCATAATGCTTTCTGAGTAGCAGATCAAAGACGCCAGAGACGAATTCCGGCAGCACGGCACCGCACCGCATCGTAAATGCTTTTTACGTCTATCAATACCGGATTCCCCGTGGTCAATGCAATCAATTGATCTGGAGAGAAAGCACAATATTCGGCGTGCGAAACCGCCACGACTACTGCGGAGGCGGGCTTCAGTGCTTCAAAACGGGTGAGTGCTACGCCGTATTCATGCATGGCTTCAGCAGAATCTGCTAGCGCATCGTGAACCTGAACATGGATACCATAATCCTGCAATTCCCGAATGATGTCGATCACTTTAGAGTTGCGCAAATCGGGACAGTTCTCCTTGAAAGTCAGCCCCAGAACCGTCACTGTGCTCCCAAGGATATCATGGCCACCACGTATCATTTCTTTCACGGTCCTCTGGGCGATGAATTTTCCCATCCCGTCATTGATGCGGCGCCCTGACAGAATCACTTGCGGAATATATCCTAGCTCTTCTGCCTTATGCGTCAGGTAATAGGGGTCTACTCCGATGCAGTGCCCGCCAACCAGACCCGGTTTAAACTTGAGAAAATTCCACTTTGTGCCGGCAGCTTCCAGCACGTCGCCGGTATCTATCCCCATCCGGTCAAAAATCAGCGAGAGTTCGTTCATCAGCGCAATATTCAAGTCCCGCTGCGTATTCTCGATCACCTTAGCCGCCTCAGCCACCTTGATGGAGGATGCGCGATGCACGCCTGCCGTCACGACAGAACCATAAACTTGCGCCACGATCTCCAGCGACTCAGCATCCTGCCCCGAAACCACTTTCTTGATTTTGGTGAAGGTATGCTCCTTGTCCCCCGGATTGATCCGCTCCGGACTGTAGCCCACCTTGAAATCCACGCCGCATTTGAGGCCGGAATGTGCTTCCAGTATCGGTACACACTCATCCTCGGTCACGCCAGGATAGACAGTCGACTCGTACACGACGATGTCGCCAGATTTCAGCGCCCGGCCCACCGTTTCGGACGCCCTTAACATGGGACTCAAATCCGGCTGATTGGCGTTATCCACCGGTGTCGGTACCGCGACTATGTGAAAATTTGCGAGCTTCAACTCTTCAATTTTGTCGGTGAAAAGAATGTCAGCTGAAACAAGATCGACCGCCTCCACTTCACTCGTTCTGTCATGACCCGCTTTCAACTCGGTGATGCGGGTCGAATTGATGTCAAAACCGACTGTTTTCCTAATTTTTCCGAAGGCCACCGCAACCGGCAGTCCGACATAACCTAAGCCCACTACCGAAACTATTCTTTCCACATCTCGAAACATTTCCGTACCCTTCAATAAATAAATTAAACGGGAGCAGCCTTCAGAGCACGGCGAGTATCACCCATTCCGGGCTGAGCAGCAAGATTTACAGCTCAGTCGTCTTGGAAAATTCCGCAGACGCGCCATGAATGCCGGACAAAGGCATTAGCACATAGCGGTTATGGCGCCAAACCCGCATCTTTGATGAGACTGACAATGTATTCGCCAGGCACTGCATAGGCGATACCGCTAGGCTCGGATAACACGTGCTCTTTGGTATCCTTGACGAAAACCATGTTAAGGATGCCGACGACCTTACCCGTTTCCGGTTCATACAGCGGGCTGCCGCTATTTCCGGGATACGCCGTAGCATCGAGCTGGAACACCGTGAAGGGCGTCAGAAGCTGCTTGATCGCCTTGACATTCAACTGACTCGCATGAGCGGCCGGAATGACAATTGGCGTGATGGCGGACAACGTTGCGCGATGCGTCACCGGATATAACCCGAGTACAACGCCGATTGGAAAACCGGTAAACGCAAGCGAGTCCCCCTCCCTCACACTATTAGCATCACCAAAATGCAGCGCAGGCAGTGGAGGGCCGCTGATTTTCAGCAGGGCCAGGTCATGTTTCGGATCGATCATGACTTTGGTCGCTGTACGTGACCTTGCCAGCTCACCTTCGCCGGCAAATATAACCAGCACTTCTCTGTTCTCTGTATCCAGTGGTGGCGGCATGACATGTGCGTTGGTAATTACATAATTGCCGTCGCCGACCACAAAACCTGTTCCGATAAATTTCGACGGGGGAGCCCGATCCTGCTGTAGCGTGCCTACGGCAACAACCGACTGTTTGACCATTGCAACTGTATCGGCAAGACTTGCGGCATCTGCGGCTATGGGCAGCACAATGCTGGATATGACTAGATAGACTAACTGAATAGCGAGATGATAGCCAGGCCGAAACAGCATTGAGTCACCCCTTAAAATTCATGAATTGATGGCCAATTGTATTGCACGCGGCACTTGTACTCTATCAAGACCAATTCAACTGGATCCATCGCCAGGACGCCAGCGAAGGGTTCTGGCAAGCGCCGCCACACCGATGGCGAATAATGCCAGAGAACCAGGCTCAGGCACAGGTGTCGTGCCATAACCGATCTGAGTGCCTGAAACAGTTGATGTCGTAAGCAGTCCCGCATCTACTATCTTGAAAATGGCCTGTTTCTGGATAAATGGATTGTGCTGGCCATTCCCATAGATGGAATGATTCACTGTCGCATAGTTGCCATTTGAATCTGCCGGGCCGATGATGGTCTGGTCGGGAGCCCCCCCACCATTCAGGTCATTGAGGTAAGCCTGACTTCCGTTTTGCCCTGCGCTCCAGTGCCCGGAAGTTGTGCCTGTGGCGCCCACCACGGCATTGGTCAGCATTCCCGCGGAGGAGGTCCCAGCTGAGCCAATCTGCACTTCAGATCCTGAAATGGTCGCTTTAGCATTAGCGAGACTGAGGATAGATGATCCATTGTTGACGGTAAACAAAAGCGAACTGATGTTCTGACCTATGCTCGTGATATTGCTCTGAAAATTCACAAGCGTAACAGTCATCGAACCTGCAGAAATGTCGAATATCGCCTCAGCACTGACTGGCTCAAGCGCCGTGTCCTTTGCATTTATTGCTGTCGAAAAGGTATAAATATTTGCAAATGAAGGCGTTGTAAAAAGAGTTGTAGCCAAAAACAGCCACCTTAAACCTACCCCGACAGGATTGGACTTGCTACTCTGAGAAATATTTTTTCTCATGGCAATGGCCTCATTAGAAATTTATCCTGCTCAAATACTTTAAAGCAAACTCCGGGCCAGAATTAAGTATTGATTAACTTTCATAAAGTTATAATTTTATCTCGATGATTCTCCTGCATATTCGACAACTATGTGTAAAGTTTTCCGACAATGATAATCCGATACGAAGTGCCAGCGTACGGGCAGGCCAGTTATAATCGTGTCAGCTTATTATTTGGAGATGGCATGGCAAACTTTGACGAAGTCAGGACGATTTTAGGCAACTCATTGCAACTGGGCAACAGAATTCAAGCGATGACCCCCGAAACACATCTTCTGGGAAGCCTGCCGGAACTGGATTCGATGGCTGTCGTAAACCTGATTGCTGCGATCGAAGATCATTTTGGATTTGTCGTCGACGACGATGAGATCAGCGCAGAAGTTTTTGCGACATTGGGCAGCCTGAGTGATTTCGTCGCACAAAAACAGGCTTCATGAGCATAGCATTATCCAGAGCGTTTTTTCTGGAAACCAACCCAGGCAAACGTTTTTGCATATATCACCCGCATGTCGGGACCTGCAGAGGTGCCGTGCTTTATGTACACCCTTTTGCCGAAGAAATGAATAAAAGCAGACGCATGGCTGCGCTGCAATCGAGGGCGCTGGCAAGCATCGGTTTCGCTGTACTGCAGATCGATCTGTATGGTTGCGGCGACAGCAGCGGTGATTTTCGGGATGCGCGCTGGGAAATATGGAAAAATGACTTAAGGCTTGCCACGGACTGGCTCGGACAGCATGTCTGCATGCCTGTCACACTATGGGGATTAAGACTGGGGGCACTCCTGATGCTGGATTTTGCAAACGAGACGAACGCACCCATAGCACGCATTTTTCTCTGGCAGCCCGTACACAGCGGTGAGGCGTACCTCACGCAATTTCTTCGATTGCGTTTGGCAAATGCAATGATTGCAGGCAAAACAAAAACCAGCTTGCAGGACTTGAAAAACGCGCTCGCCTCAAGCGGAGCGCTTGAAGTTGCAGGCTACGAGTTGGCGCATGATCTTGTCGAAGCTGTGAGCCGTCTGAAACTTGACGAATTAGGCAAACCCGGGATCGCGCACCACTGGTTCGAGACCATGCCGGATGCGACTCTTCCTCTGTCTCCTGCCGCATCACGCATCCTGGGCTGCTGGGAAAATCACGGTATAACGGTCCATACTCACAAAACACAAGGCGAGCCCTTCTGGTCCACCCAGGAAATAACGGACTGCGCAGACCTTATCGACAAGACAACGCTCATTTTTTCAGAGAAATACTGATGAAATTCGCAGAAACCGCCTTTACATTCGAGTGCGAAGAAAGCAAATTGACGGGTATCCTGTCCCTGCCCGAAACGCCGTTTTCACAAGGCGTTCTCATCATTGTTGGCGGGCCGCAATATCGTGTGGGTAGCCACAGGCAGTTCACGCTCCTGTCAAGGGATCTTGCCCAGGCAGGCATACCCTGCATGCGCTTTGATTACCGGGGCATGGGAGACAGCGATGGGGAATCACATACTTTTGAAAACATCCACGAAGACATCCGCACAGCGGTGGATGCCTTCTTTGTACAATGCCCGAACCTTGAAAAGCTCGTACTCTGGGGCCTGTGCGATGCGGCCTCCGCGGCGATTTTTTATGCGCATTCGGACAACAGAATACGCGGCCTTGTGCTCGTCAATCCCTGGATCAGGACGCCACATGGCGAAGCAAAAGCACAGCTCAAACATTACTACCTGTCCCGCATGACCGATGCGGATTTTTGGCGAAAACTGTCTTCAGGAAAATTTGAATTCGGGGATTCATTCAAGGGGGTTTTCGGCGCGATTTCGAGAATCAAAACACCTGAAAGCGACAAAAAAGCCCCGCTTCCTGAAAGAATGTGTCAATCTCTGGAAAAATTCCATGGCAAGATCCTGCTCATCTTGAGTGAAAATGACCTTGTAGCACGGGAATTCGAAGATGCGGTCAAGGCATCTCAGAAATGGCGGGATCTGCTAGGCTCTCCGAAAGTGATCCGTCGCGACCTGCCCGATGCCGACCATACTTTTTCATGCCGCCTCTGGCGTGACCAGGTTGCGCAGTGGACTTGCGACTGGATAGCCAAATTGTGTACCAGCTACTGAACGTTGTATCATTGGTTCAGAGAAACCGGCCGCACAGCTGGCCCGGCTGCAAAAAAAATCACCAGCAGAAACAGCATGAGAAGACGTGGGCTATCCACCAGGCTGTCGAGGCTTCCGATCACGAGAAACCCGACACTGGACGCCAGCATCGCACCAGCTATCGCATCGCCGCGCCAAGCATCGCGAGCTGCGCGCCACATGCCTGCCGCAACAAAAAGAGTCAGTGCGACAATTCCAAGCCAACCCTGGTCGAACAAGACCTGAATTGGCAGGCTATCGACATGCCATTGCCCGTAGTTGTCGACGGTGAAGAACCAGCGATCCATCCCCCGCGAAAAATCTCCGTTGACCAACAGATCGCGTCCGTCAGCGCCTTGCAAGTGCAGGTTGTCCACATCTACCACTGCATGAGCGGCATAGATCGACAGCTTGATGGGGCGGGCCGCATACCAGGGTCCGCTGCCCAAATCGCCAGATTGCAGATGAACATGGACTGGCTGCCAACGCCCATTTCCCGCGACATCGATGGACTGGAGGATACAACGGGCCGAGGTCAACAGCCATTTTTCGCAGATCGATACGCTGACCTGTGCTGGAAGATCGCTGCGCATGCTCAGACTGAGCAGGTAGTCGTGCTTTGGTTTAATCGCTGCGAATTGCTCTATATATAGCCTACCACCAGATCCCAGCCGCAAAAAAGTATTACCGTTTTCGAAGCCCAACCGGTAAGTGGCGGCCCGATTTTCCTGGCTGCGCCAGTAATTGGTTTCAGGATAACGGCCTATCCCCATCCCGAATAACGACGTGCCCCGGTCATGATCGCGCATCTGCAAAGCATCATTCCAATGTGCCCGGCGTATCCCAAAATCGCTTTCAGACTGGGACATACGCTCCCGCGTAAATGAGCCTTCGAAAATCGGCACCGCCACCGCGAGCGCCAGCACCGCAAGCGCCAAAGCCGGTATGCCGCGCTTGAAGGATCCCATCCGCTTGCCCGGTTTTACAGTCACCGCCAGCAGGACGATCGTCAGCGCGATGCCATAGGCAGCGTAGCCAACGCGAGAGAAGGTAACCATCAGCCCATAGGTAGCACCAACCAGCAAGGCCGTGCCAAACATCCTCGTTATCCAGCTCCGCGCTTCAAACAGCAGCACGACCAAAAATGGCGTCGACAGCGTCAGATAAGCCTCAATATCTGCCCCCCCCGTATTCATCTGCGAGAATGGCCCGGTTACCCGGTAAACATCGGTAAAATTGAACATCCCCGGAAACACAAAACGCTCCCAGACAATCACCACAATCGTGCCTGCCAGCCCGGCAACCATACCGTAAGCGAAGAGGCGGCGAACATTGTGACCGATGGATGACAGGCGCCCGGACAGGCCATATAAGATGAATACCCACAATACACCCTTGGCGATGCGCAACGCGTTATAAGGGCTGTAGTAGCTGCTGAATTCGTTTATCCCTGGCAAGTGCCAAGGCAACAAGCCGCGATAGGTAGCGACTGCATAGGAGAGACCCAGCAAGAGCGCGAGCACAAGAAAAGGCAGGTCGCGTTTCGCATGGTGCGGCACGCGGGGCAATCGGACATAAGCGATGACGACGCTAATTAAGATCAGTAAGTCGAATTCGTCGAAATAAAAACGGCCGCTCCAGGGTGCGAGGTCGAAAAGCGCCAACGCAGCTGGAACGACGACGAGCAGATAATGCGGTCGGTGCCAGATCAACGTTGCATATCCTGCAAGCAGCAACCCGATGGCCACTGGCTGTACAGAAAAGTTCGCCACATACAAGCCCACGCACGCGGGCCCCGCAATCAAGGCAGCGTATCCCGCCCACGATGGGGTTCTGAGCAGCGCTGACGCATTCGGCGTCCGTGCTTGCGCCACCTTGTCGCTTACAACTTCTTCACTGCTGCGCGGGGTTGAGCTCGCTGCGATAGGCGCGCGTACCGATACCTCGGCGGACGAAACCTTTGCAATCCGTTTGACCATCTTCGCTGTCGCCCAGGCAGAAAACCCTGCGATAAGAATGTTGGTCGGATCCGGATGAGAACCGGCAAAAAATAGTTTGCCAGACTCCATGAATCCGGCTATCAACATGGCCGTCGACATCGCCAGCACGGGCGGGCTCCAGCTTGCCCAGCTCAGCACCCCGATGGGTGCATACATCACACATACGGATACCAGGCTTAGTAATGCGGCCTGTTCCGTCGTATAGTAATGATAATAAAAAGGAAGGAAATTAACTTCCCTTAAAACGTTCATGGCAAAGTCGGCACCCATCCAGCGATGTCCGATCAACCCGTTTACCGCAGCCAGCGCAATCAGGTAAGGGGCGCCCACGAACAGACCGAATCGCCTCAGTTCAAACGCAACCCGCTGTGGAGGAAAAAGCGTACGGTGCTGCCAAAGCAGTGCGCCAATATACATGCCTATTGCACGCGTGATTACTGAAAGACCCTGACTTACGCCGGTAGCGATAAAGAATTGTGCAACCTCGATCATCAAGCCCAGGATCGCACCAAAGAGAAAAGCCTGTGGTGGAGACCATGAACGCCGGCCAGTTTTAATTTTACCGAGCATCAGTCCCAAGGGTATGGCAGCCAGAGTTTCGGCAAATAGCTTTGCCAGCGCAAGCACAGCGCTTCCGCCCATGGACTCCTTTGCGACTAGCCAGCCCCATCCATCCGATTGAAGCTTCCAATGGATTTCGGATACGGATACCAGAAAATCATAGGGAAAAAGGCTGAACGCGACATAGGCAATCGCATAAGCTTTGAGCAGATGTGCAATCAGACGATCCGGGTTTCCCGCGAGCGTTGAGAGCAAGGACATGAAGCGACCCGACCAGCGCACCGCAAAAATCGCACCCAGAATGCTGCCAAGAAACTCGGCAATGATATCGTTAAGAGATACTGTTCGCGGCGGAAAAAACAGTTGCGTAAATTCGACCGACACGGCCAGAGCTGTTGAAAACAGCAGCGAGCCGATAAACGCCAATGCAAGTGCCGGATGCTTCCCGAAACGTTTCAACAGGGAAGCGATGAGAAAGCCCACGGGTACGTAAAGCACAGCATTCGCCACCCAGTCGGCACGCGACTCGATGCCAAGGTTGAGATAGGGAATATTCATGAATGCCTGCCAGGCGTTATCCCAACTGCGATATTGGAAATCGAGCGGCACCAGGCTGCCATATATGACAAATGCAACGTAGGCCAAACTTAAATAAACAAGGGTGTTGTATTCGCCTTCAGCCCCTTGCTTCACGGGGCGACGATCCAACGACATTTTACCCTGCATGTTTCTGGTCATCATTTTCGCATGCCCATGTCAGTCCATAAAAGCCTGGATTTTTGCTTAACTAACGAAGCACCCACTGTTCAATTGCAAGCGACCGCATCGGTACATGAGAGAGCATGCCGTGAGCCATACAATAAACCTCCAAAAAAACCGTGGGACTTCATTGCATGACCACGCGTTTACGGCAACTTCAAACACGTTTGTGTAATTATAAAAGAGTGCTGCGGCGGCTGAACAGTGAGCAACGCCTGTCAAAAGTGCGCAAACTTTGCCGAGCCTTGTCCGGCCTTGCCGAGACTGAAATTTCTTCAAGCCCTGTGTTGACTGGTGTTGGTGCCCGGAGCCGGGGTCGAACCGGCACGCTGGTTTTACCCAAGCGACGGATTTTAAGTCCGTTGTGTCTACCAATTTCACCACCCGGGCAGGTGTTCTGGAGGTGCGTCCCAGAGTCGAACTGGGCTAACCGGATTTGCAATCCGGGGCATAACCGATTTGCTAACGCACCATATAACTGAAGCACAAAAGGGAAAGCATTACGCTTTCCCTTGAATGTGGAGCGGGAAAAGAGGTTCGAACTCTCGACCTATACCTTGGCAAGGTATCGCTC
>VFSW01003463.1_pt1 | contig 23675 bp, 20 predicted proteins | sample 5358111 | NCBI WGS metagenome assembly VFSW01 (sample SAMN11554181, study PRJNA540505) | mine drainage metagenome | isolation source: sediment from site ElyBrook_90M | place: USA: Ely Copper Mine, Vershire, VT | collected 2017
TCCTCACCCCCCTCCCCACCCACTTATCCCCACCACTTAAAAAATAACGAGACCGCCACCCCCGCCCATGTTGCGGGGTACTCTTTTAGGTATACCAAAAAGCCGATGGTCGGATTCGAACCGACGACAGGTCGCTTACGAAGCGACTACTCTACCCCTGAGTTACATCGGCTAGTTATCGTCTCTCACCGCTGTTGCATGAGCGCGTTTGACACGAGCTATTATAGCGTGATGTGTCCATGGTGTCAAGCGATTTTTGTCAAAATCGAGATGGCGTCAAAAATGAGCTGTGTTTAGTGTGCGAAGTGCCGTTCCCGCATGCTAAGATACGCTGCGATAATCTCGACAACTATAGCATGATATGGTAAGATGTACTCTAATGTTTATTGTCATCCTGGTTGGGAGATTGGCATGCGCTCGTTGTTGTTAGCAACAACCAATCGTCATAAGATAGAAGAGTTTCGTACTATCTTTTCTGATTTACCCTGGCATCTGTTGTCCCTCCACGATATCCATGTAGATATGGATGTTGAGGAGACTGGCACAACTTTTGCAGAAAATGCAACATTAAAAGCCCTGACTTATGCCCGCGCCACCGGCATGTTCGCGCTTGCCGATGATTCCGGTCTAGAGATTGACGCTCTGGGCGGCGCGCCGGGCGTCTATTCCGCACGTTTCATCCGTCCTGATGCTTCCTATGATGAGCGTTTTCGCGTTATTTTAGAGACCATGCAGGGTTTGTCGGCAGAGTTGCGTGCTGCACGTTTTCGATGTGTGATCGCGTTGGCAGAGCCATCCGGCTCTGTGCGCTCAGTGGAAGGAGTCATTGAGGGTGTCATTGCGGATGCGCCACGTGGTCAAAATGGCTTTGGTTACGACCCAATTTTTCTTGTACCCTCGTTGGGGAAAACCACTGCGGAGTTATCATCGGACGACAAAAATAGCATCAGTCATCGTGGGCGCGCTGCACAAAAGGCCCGTGAACTTTTAGAAGTGTGGCCGGTATTCCCCGTTCCTCACCAATAATGTAGAATTGTAAGCAAATTGAGATAAACAGAAACATAGGAAGAAGTATGGCGAGAAAGCCGCCCATTCGCGTCGCCTTGGACCTGGAAACAACAGGCCTGCATGCGGAGCAGGACGCTATTCTGGAGGTCGCAGCGATCAAATTTCAAGGGGATACCGTTATTGATACCTTCGAGTCATTTGTGGCCCCCGGACGTTCTATTCCCTACCGTGTGCAACGTCTAACGGGCATTAAGCCCGAACAAATCGTGGGCGCGCCACATTTTGAGTCGATTGCCAAACGTTTGCAATTATTTTTAGGCGATTTGCCAATTGTCGGTCACAGCATTCCTTTTGACGCGGGCTTTCTGCGTCGGCGTGGTCTGGCGCGTACTAATCCTCTGCTAGACACCTTTGAGTTGGCTACGGTTATGCTGCCCTCGTTAGCGAGCTATAATTTGGGGCAGGTGGCTAAGTCACTCGGTATTCATGTACCGGAAGATCGTCATCGTGCAATGGTTGATACTTTGCTGGCGATGAATGTCTTTCTCGCTCTGTATGCGCGTTTCCAGCAAGTTGATATCACGTTACTCAAGGACCTGGCAAACCTGGATGCGCCGCGTTCCTGGCCCCTCTTGCTCTTTTTTCGCCAGGAGCTAAAAGAACGGCAGGCGCAAGATGGTGTACAGGGATCGCTTGCACGTGGGAGTTTAGGCGATCGCTTTGCGGCCCAGCTCGGTGTGGACCCGCGTGTCCTCTCATTTGTCATTGCGCATCACCCTGAGGGTCAGCAACAGCAGAATGAGCAGGATGCAGCATCTGTTCAAGCCTTACCAACTAAAACACTTGAACGTATGCAAGAGGCACTTGAGGTGATTCCTGAGCAGGCCGCGCAAGCGGAGCCGCGCGGATATCAGATGGCGCATGCTGCAATTGGTGAAGCTTTAGAGCAGCGTTGTACGATGATGGTCGAAGTGACTGTTGGTGGCAATGAGTATGTTCCAGCTCTTTTGCCGGCCCTGGAGTGGGTTTGTGCTGCTTCTGCACATGCGGATGAATTGCCTCGCCGTATCGTCATTGCTTGTGCCAATCAACAACATGCGCGCCGTTTAATCGAAGAGGTGTTGCCACGTCTCCAGAATAACCTCAAAAGTGCGCTTCCCGTTGCTTATCTCGCGGAGCATGGCGGCTATCTCTGCACCCATCGTTGGTTTGGAGCCGCTTTGCGTCGTACCAGTGGCGAGCTAACTGCTGAGCAAGGGCGTGGTCTGGCAAAATTGGGCCTCTGGGCGCAACAGACCTTGACCGGACAGCGCAGTGAATTGACGCTATTGCCCCAGGAATTTACAGCATGGGAGCGTATCTCGTCTGGTGTAGAGCGTATTCCCTCTGCCGACCTGCGTTCCAAAACCGTGTATCAACGTTGTACGTATCGCCAGAAAGGCTATTGCTTCGTCCATCTGGCAGAGGAGCGTGTGCAGGCCGCGCAAATTGTTGTCACGACCCATGCAGGCCTCTTTGACGATCTCTCTTCTTCCCATTCTTTGCTTGCCCCGATTGCCCATCGTCTTATCCTAGACGCCGACTTGCTAGAAGACGAAAATGCTCGCTGGGGCAGTGGCGAATTAATGTTCTCGCGTCTGCTTGGGCTACTTAATACAGTTGGCGTGGAGGTGGCCGATGGACGCTATCAGGGATTGCTCGCCCTTTCTGCCCCTGCTTTGCGTGAGAATGGGCCTGGTGGACTCTCTAGCACACCCACGATTGCCAAAAATGAATTGGATGCACGCATGCTTACCTGGTTCCAGACTTTACGGCAGGCGCGTGTAGCGGTAGAAAAACTCTTTGTTTCCTTTGACCGTCTCATGGAAGAATTTTCGCAACAAGGTGGTTCTTCTTCTGGCAATGGGCGTGATAAAGGCCGCCCTGAGGCCCCCGGACGTTCATATGCCAATCGTGCTAATGAGCGGGTCGATCAGCCACTGCGGATGGTGGCGCAGGTCAGGAGTATGGGGGCCTGGATGGATACGGAAAAGGCATGGCAGCAAAGTGCCCATCGTTTGCAATCTGTCATTGATCTTACACGCGAAGCAGAAAAAATTATGCTGACGCCGCCACGTGGTCGCTCCCGGCTCGATGCGGGGGCCAGCGAGGAAAGTTCTGTTGCATCTGAACTGGCGGCGGTCGCTCAACAACTGCTAGAGCAGAAGCAGTTGGGGCAGCGTGCTTTCTCTCTCCAGGAAGATGAGATGGTCTATTGGCTGCGTATGCCACCGCTCTCTTCAGCATCGCCATTGGCTGCTGCTGGACAAACGCGCCCGAACGAGCAGCCTGTGTCCCCTGTACAGGCATCTCAAATGCCTGAAAATGTGCCTGTACTCTATTCACAACGTGTTCATGCTGCCCCATTGCTCAAACAGTTGCTCTTACGTGAAAATACCAGCACCATTTTCGCGGGTACATCCCTCTCAGTTGATAATTCGTTTGCTTTTTGTCGTAGTCGTTTTGGCTTAGAGCATGAGCGTTGTCCCGCGTTTTCGGTGATTACTGAACACCATGAGCAAACTCTGCTCTATCTCCCAAATGATGTACCAGAGCCAAATACACCGCAATACCAGCGGCAATTGGATGAGGCACTGATTCAGACGGCAACTGCTCTTGAAGGCCAGGTGGTCGCGCTTTTTACTTCGCATGCTGCCCTGCGTAGCTCTTATGGCACGCTCAAACCGATCATGGAGACCCGTGGCATACTCGTTTTAGGTCAGGGCATCGATGGCTCGCCGCGTCAGCTCTGGCAGATTTTTCAAAGTCAGGAGCGCGTTGTTATTCTGGGTACGGGAAGCTTTTGGGATAGTTTAGAAGAGGTCACGCAAACGCCTACCTGTCTCTTTATTGCCCGCTTGCCTATGCCAGCCTTAAATGATCCCCCGATGGCAGCGCGTGCGGAGCATTACTCCGATCAGCTTCATCAATTTACTGTTCCTATTGCCGCGCTTCGCTTGCGTCGCACCTTAAATCGTTTGCTGTGGGGCAGTCCAAAACGCAATGCGATTGTGCTATTTGATCGACGTACCATTTCAAAAGAGTATGGGTCGGTTATTTTGAACAGCTTGCCGCGTTGTTCACAGCGACAAGCTGCCATTTCCCATTTACCTGAAACGTTGCTGGACTGGCTTACAGGAACCGGGGCCTGGGAATGATGTGGTGGTTTTTGCTCTTATTTTTCGCATGTGCGTATAGAACGCGAGGCCTAAAAAATAGAGTATGACACAGCATAACAATGCTGGCACAAGTAAAAATACCCAGGGGAACGGAGGCATAAGCAGCGTGGCGACGAGAACTGCGCCAATTGCGATGAAATAGCCTGCGGGAGTGTGGATTTCATCCATCCGAACATCATCCTCTCAACATCAATCCAACTGTAATCGCCCGCGTGACGATACCATATCCATTATAAAAGAGATACCAATTCGAGACTTCGAGACAAATTTTTCAGTCAGATTGGAGGTTTGGGTATGTCTCTACACAGTGCGGAACAGAATAAAGATGAACGCTCTTTGCGTGTGGTGCGTGGAGCTTGTCCACATGATTGCCCTGATACTTGTGCCCTGGAAACTCTGGTCGATGAGCAGGGGCGTGCTGTGCGTGTGCGTGGGCAAGCCGATCATCCCATTACACGTGGCTGGCTTTGTGCTAAGGTCAATCGCTATCTCGATCGTGTCTATCACGCGGGACGCTTACTGTATCCCTTGAAGCGCGTTGGCCCAAAAGGCAGTGGGCAATTTGCGCGTATCTCATGGGATGAAGCAATTGCTGAGATCACGGGACGTTGGCAAGAGATCATTGCGCAACATGGCGCGCAGTGTATTTTACCGTATAGTTATGCGGGCACACTGGGACTGGTGCAGGGAGGCGTGACGGATAGCCGTTTTTGGTATCGCATGGGAGCTTGTCGTTTAGACCGCGCTATTTGTGGGCACGCCGCTGAGGAGGCTGTACAATTGGTTTTGGGGGGACGGCTGGCTCCCTCACCGGAGATGCTGATACAGAGCAAATTGATTCTCATTTGGGGCAGCAATCCTGCCAGTACAGCTCCGCATGTTATGCCCTTCCTACGCGAAGCCCAGCGACAGGGAGCGCGTGTTGTGGTCATTGACCCCATTCGCACACTGACGGCCCGCTCTGCCGATCAGCATATTCAGCCATTTCCGGGCACTGATGCGGCTCTTGCGCTTAGCATGATGTATGTCATGGTGCATGAGCAACTGCATAAACCCGCATGGATTGCGCAGCATGTGCTTGGTTGGGAACAGTTGCTTGAGCGTATTATGCACTATCCGCCTGCCTATGCTGCTCGTATTACCGGATTAGCTCCTGAAACGATTAGTGATCTTGCTCGCCAATATGCGACAACCACGCCTGCGTTACTGCGCGTGACGGATGGTATCAACCGCCATACCAACGGTGGGCAGACCGTGCGCACACTTGTTTGTTTGCCCGCACTCACGGGCCAGTATGGCATTGCGGGTGGTGGTTTGATGTATAGTACCAGCGACTGGTTGCGTTGGGATAAGGCGGCTAAAGATCACGAACAGGAGCGTGTTTGCCCGCCTGCACCGCGTATGGTCAATATGAATCGGCTTGGTGCGGTACTGACAGGCGAGGCGAACCCCCCGATTTCTTCGTTGTATGTCTATAACGCAAATCCGGTGGCATCATCTCCTCATGCGAGCAAAATTGTTGAAGGGTTATTGCGTGACGATCTGTTTACGGTTGTGCATGAACTCTTCGAGACCGATACTGCACGCTATGCCGACATCGTGTTGCCCGCAACGAGTCAACTCGAGCAAGTTGACTTGCACAAACCCTATGGACATCTCGCGCTCCAATATAATACGCCCGCGATTGCGCCTCTGGGCGAGGCACGCAGTAATTGGGATGTTATGCGTGCATTGGCGGATGCCATGGGTTATCAAGAGACGTGGTTGCGGGACGACGCGGAAGCGGTGATCAACGAAGTATTGCTTGCAACGGCTGCTCGTAATCCGGTGCTTACCGACATAACGCTCGAACGCCTCCAGTCTGAGGGAACTGTTCCACTCACTTTTCCTGCTGATGAGCGTGTTCCTTTCGCCAATGGGCACTTTCGCACGCCATCGGGCAAGGTTGAAATATATTCTGAGCAGGCCGCCGCGAAAGGCTATGACCCACTCCCGAACTGGGAACCAGAAGTAGAAACGCGGGTCGGTCGCGAGGGGCTGACAATGGCCGCGCAAGCTGCGGCTTCCGATGCTTTACCGCTGCTCTGCCCCGCTGCGCATCACTTTGTAAGTTCTAGCTTCGGTAATCTTGATGTGATGAAAGCGAAAGAGCAAGCTCCGACGCTGCACATTCACCCGCGTGATGCCGAGGTGCGTGGCATTCGTAGCGGGCAATTGGTACGCATCAGCAACGAGCGTGGTTGGTGCCATTTGGTTGCCCGTGTGGGCGAGGAGGTGCGTCCTGGTGTCTTGGCAACTACGACCGTCTGGTGGCCGCGTTTTAGCCCCGATCAGCGCAATGTCAATTGGACGACCTCGGATCGTCTCGCAGATTTCAATGGTGGTAGCACCTTCTATACGAATTTGGTCACGGTTGAAGCCGTTGATGAGTCCGTCGGGTGTGCTTGGGAAAAAACTTCATAGATGACAATGCTAGTAGCAACCGCCAGGTTGAGCGAATCACTTCTGCCGACCATTGGTATTTTAACGGTGAGATCGCAATGTTCCTGTTGCTCATGGGATAATCCCTCGCGCTCACTTCCCATGAGCAACACGAGTGGGCGCGGATAACGTACTGCTCGATAATCATGCTGAGCCGCTCCCGATGTTCCGACGACAGTATAGCCGTGTTGTTGTTTCCATTGTATAAATTCCGCAAAACTGGCTTTAAGCAAGCGTTGAGAGAAAATTGCTCCCATACTGGCACGCAATGCGCCCGGATCGTAGGGATCAGCGCAATTGCCCAAGAGCATCAGACCCGTGCTACCGGCCGCGTCGCTCGTGCGCAGAATCGTGCCGATATTGCCGGGGTCTTGCGCGGCATCGAGTGCTATCCAGTAGCGCGCATCATGCAAGCGCAGATCGTTTAATGGTTCCCAACGCTGCCGTAATACGGCCCCCACGCCCTGCGGACCCTCTTTGAGCGAGAGGCTTTTAAATACATCGGGCGTGACCATCAGGCTAGAGACCCCCAGCTCTTCTTGCGCGTGGATAAGTTCCTGGGCAAATGCGCTTTTTAAGAGGGTGGGTGCATAGACAAGCTGCTCAATAGGGATGCCCATCTGCACCGCTTCGGCGACAATCCGAATGCCCTCGATAAAAAATTGTCCTGTCTCATCGCGTTCCTGACGATGGCGTAACCCTCGTATATATTTCATGCGGGGATTGCTAAGGCTGGAAATCAGCATGACACTTCTACCATTTCATTGTTCTGTCGATAGTAAGGGATAGAGCTTGTTGCTTGTGGTGAGTATACGGGGTGATCTGTAAAGCTGTCAAGTCAGGTAGAGCGGCATCAACACTGGAATTTTTATAATTGAGACACCCTACTCAAAAAATTGCGATGTTAAGTAGGAAAGTTGTACATGCGTCATGTTATAATCTTCGTGAATAGCAAGGATTGCGAGGTGTATTTGGGGATGCATAATATAGAAAAAGTGATGGTTGATGAAAAATGTACAATAGTGGAAAAAAGCATGATGCAGCAAAAAGAACTTTTACGGTATATTACAGCTATTGGTTCTTCACTACGATTACAAATGGATATTGAAACTCTGCTCAAGCAGATTGCGAGTGCAGTATGTGAGGCATTACGGTTTCGTTACTCTGCTCTCTACTTAGTCGGTGATGGTGACATATTTCAAGTCCATGCCACCTCTGGGATCACGGCTGATTATGAGGGTTACCTGCATCAACATCCATTACCCGACTCTATACTGCGGCAACTCTTCTTGCCGGAATACCGTGTCAGTCGCTCTTATTTCATTCCATCCGAGTCGCCACTTTGGTTGGATGAAACCATTGCAAGTTTTTTTGTCGTAGTTACTGAGCAAGGTGAGCATGCTGAAAATATGCCAATGGATGAGCAAGCTTGCTCTAGTGATGCACACTGGTCGTCGCATGATCTGCTCATTGTGCCATTAATGAGTACCGATAATACGATGCTTGGCTTTTTGACGCCAGATGCGCCGCTTGATGGCTTGCGGCCCACTTTTGAGACGATGGAGCTATTAGAGCTTTTTGCCAATCAGGCCGCAGTGGTGATAGAAGGTACACGCCTCTATGCGGATGCACGGCGCAGTAGCGAGGCGCGTGCGGCACTTGTGAAAATTGGGCAGGTACTCTCCGACCCCAATGCGCTACGCGACGTGCAGACGGTCTACCGCACTATCTATGAACAGGTACAGCGCGTGATGCCGACCGATGCCTTCTTTGTCGCACGCTATTCATCGAGCGACGATTTGTTGATGATAGACTATCTGATGGATGAAAAGACACTTTACACCCCCTTGCCGTATGAGCGAACGCCCAATTGGGTGCAGCGAATGTTGCTCCACGAGAGTGCGGGGCATTTTTTCAATAGTATGCAAGCATATCAAGATTTTCGCGTGCAGATGGGAGACCCAGAGAATTTTGAAGAGAACCTGATTGGCAGTCAGCGTCCCTCACAATCATTGTTATTTGTCCCAATGCATTATGGCTCAGAAACGTTGGGCATGCTCTCGGTACAAAGCTATCAGCCTTACTCCTATACGGCGCATGATCTGGAGATATTGAAGGAAATTGGTGTACATGCTGGCATTGCCATCACCAGTGCGCGTCTCTATGCGGAATTGCGTGAGGCAATGGAACAAGCTCAAGAGTCGGAACGCCTGAAAAATCACTTCTTGATGACTGCTTCGCACGAGTTGCGAACCCCTCTGACTGCTGTTCAGGGCTATCTGGAATTGCTCAGTATCTATGACACTGCGTTAAATGAGCAGGTGCGTATGCGTTTTATCACCAATGCACGTCGTGCTACCGACGAACTAGTGCTTATGCTTGGCAATGTCATGGATACGAGCCGCGTCGATCAGGAGCATGTGGCGTTAAAGCCTAACGCAGTCAATGTCCACAAAACAGTACAGGCCATTCTAGAGATTCTCGAGCCAAACATTGTGCGTGAACGGCGTGTTGTCGAGCTAAAGATTGACGAACAGCTATACATGTGGGCAGATGATTTGCGGCTACGCCAAATCCTGCTGAATATTATTAGCAATGCTTTGAAATATACCCCTGCTGCAACGAAGTTGGCACTTTATACATCTGTTGTCAGTTGGGATGAGTTGATCGCATTCATTCCAGTAAATAGTACTGTACCAGAAAGACCAGCGTCAGATGCATTTGTGATTTTGAGCGTGCGCGACTGGGGGGCAGGGATTGGCAAAGAAGATCAGGCCCGCCTTTTCAGCAAATTTATGCGTTTGTCAAACGCTATCAATAGCACGCAACGGGGCGCGGGCCTAGGTCTCTATCTCTGCCGTCAACTGACAGACGCGATGGGGGGAGCAATCTGGGTTGAGAGTGCGGGCATAGAAGGCCAGGGATCAACATTCTCCATAGCTCTTCCCTCTCACACCGTTTCCTGACTTCAGTACACTAGTATAGACAGAGACAAGTGGGTGAAGTGAGCGAGGACACGTGGTCTGTATGGACAATGAGGGTAACAGAAATTTGACGGCCTATAGATGCTATGTTACCATAGTCCTAGCTGAGTGTGTTGTCTGTCGTCAGGAGAAACAAATCGTGAATCTATATGAACAACTCGTTGTTGTGCGCGGACGTCTAGAGCATATTGGCGCACATGATGATAGCATGGACCTTGTAGAGAGTCTTATTAAGCGTGCTGAACCGGCGCGCAATGATAGAACCAGCGCGACGCAAATTTCTGTTTTGCGCCATATGATGCGTATGCGTGAAGTGATTGACAACTACAACATCTACAATGATTTGCAGGAGCTTGCTAGTGAGCGCGACGAAAACGAAGTAGCGGCTCGCGAAGATTCAGCTCCTCCTGCCTATGTAGATAGTGAACGTCACCCACGTCCTAAATCGTATTATAAGCAAAAAAAGGAGAAAGAAAATAAGAAGGGCTAATCAATGGATATGCACGATTAGCCCTTCTGCTTTTTGTCTTTTTGAAAGTGGTACATACAGGTGTAGGAAAGCCGTTTACCTGTATGTACGGGTCTCTTAACCTCTGCCCGTCGCGACGCTTGCCATGCCAAAACACTTGACATTTGCCAGACTATCGAGTATACTACTGCTTGTCAACGGTCACAAGCGGGTTTGATGTAGCGGTAACATGCAACTTTCCCAAAGTTGATACCACGGGTTCGAATCCCGTAACCCGCTCCACGAAAACAGCCTATCTTTCTGAAGAGATAGGCTGTTTTGTGTTGTGTGCGTGTTGCCCTACGCGCTCTTTCGGTGTAATTTCTGCTGCATGGCACGCATATCCCGTGCGACTGTTTTCAAGCCAAACAGACTGATAATGCCAGCCAGTAGAAGACAAGATGGAGCGGTTATAAGAAGTGCGAAGCCGAGTCCGCCGCTGCTATGGTCTGCGATCAAGCCAACAATGGTCGGGGATGATGCATCCCCAAAGAGATGCGCGAGTAGCAAGACAACGCCAATTGCAGTTGCGCGTGCATCAGGTGCAATAATATCTTGAATGACGGCATTCAGAGGTCCCAAGCACAGACTCAAGGTGATGATCGCGAAAAAGAAGACAATAATGAAGGGGAGCAGTGAATGGATCAGCAGCGCAATTAGCGTAAGAGGTGCGCCCAGGAGAAACGCAATGGTCGAGACAAGGAGGCGTCCTTCGGGACGACGGCGTTGCAGGGCATCGGCTCCCCAGCCCCCAATCAGTGTTCCAATCAAACTTCCACCCGCCAGAACCGCTCCTGAGACGATGCCTGCGCTGCCAATCGAGAGATTGAAGGCACGTACAAGATACGTTGGTATCCAGACAGATGCGCTGCCAATCGTGAAGAAGCTGAAAATGAAGGCTGCGAGCAGAATCCAGTAGGTCGGGATTTTGATGAGTTGCTGTAGAATGGTCCAGAAATCACTCCCGATACTGCCATGTACCGCCGTCGCAGTTGTGTTTTCAGCTCCATCCTCTTCATCATAGACGCCACGCAGTGGCTCTTTTGCGCGCCAGACCAGAACGGTGACGATGAGACCGGGAATGCCGACCATATAAAATGCCCAGCGCCATCCGAAATGTTGCGCGACAATGCCACCTAACGTGAGGCCAAGAGCTGTGCCAATCAGATTGCCAATTGACCAGAGTGAAAGCACGCGCCCACGCAACTCTTTTGGGAAATAATCGCCTAGCAGTGAGAGGGCTGCTGGTGCATAGCCTGCTTCGCCAATGCCAAGCACAGAGCGTGCTGCAAAAAGCTGAAGAAAGTTTTGTGTAATGCCTGCGAGTGTTGTGGCGATGCTCCAAATGCCCACGCAGAGTGCGACAATGTTTTTGCGGACACTGCGGTCGGCCCATACACCCAGAGGCAGTGTTGCGATGGCATAGATCAAAAGAAATGAGGAAGCAAGTAATCCCAGATCGGTATTATTGAGTCCCAAGTCAGTCTGTATTTTTGGTAGTACGGCTGAGAGGACAGAACGATCAGCATAATTAAGAACATTAATGCTCAACAGAACAATAAAGGCAAAGCGAGCCTGGCCTCCAGTAACACGCTTGCTTGTTTGCTGCTCTGCTGGTGGTTGGGTTGTCGTCGCCATCTTGTGCGATTTCCCTTCTTGGTGAGTTCTCTGTTGCCTATGGTCACAGTACAACGGGTATACTAGAGAGGAAAAGACCTCTCCTTGTAACCATTGTACGCTTGGAGAGAAGAGTCGGTTGCAGTGTTTAGAACGAGGTACTATCGCCTTCGACGGTGCTGTTGGTTGCATGCCCTTCACAAAGAAGGGCATGCAACCAACGACATCACTCCGTGAGGGAGCTGTTTCGCTTTAAAGATTGACCATTGTCACGCCGAAGATATCACCTGCTGCCCCGATTTCTGCCAAGGCCCAGTCAGGAATGGGATCATCAACAGCGATAATCATCAGTGCAGTTCCTGCCTGGCGGGCAAGTTCTGCTGGCCGGGGAGCGCGTGAGGTTGGTCCCACTCCCATATGGCGAATATTGACGCCTGCTTTCCCCAAAACTGTGCCGACCTTTCCAATCATGCCTGGCTGGTCCTGGTTGCGGCAGAAAAGAATGTATCCCTCAGGCACAAACTCCGTCCAATAGCGACCAACACGCACGACACGTGGTTCATCGTGCATCACTGTTCCACTGATAACCTCGACGCGCTCATCGCCCGGGCCGGTTTTGCTGGCGAACGATGCGGCATAACCATTTGTGCCTGGCACACGCACTGTCACCAGATTGGCAAACTCGCTGGGTGTGGTAGACTTCTGCTCGATGATCTCTAGTCCACGCTGTTTTGCCAGCAATTGGGCGTTAATCATATTGACATGTGCGTCCGAGACAGACTCTAGCAAGCCTTTGATGAGGGCTGCCTGAAGTGGGCGCAGATCGTAATTCGCGATCTCGCCACTACATGCTAGTTCAATTTTGCCCAGTGGCCCCGGTTGAAGCTGTGTGTACAAGCGGCCTATGCGCTCTAGCAGACGCATATAGGGTTCCAGTACTTTAAGCGTCTCTGGTAAGATCAATGGTGCGTTGACGGCGGCGCGTGGGAAACCGCCGCGCAGTACTGTGACAATCTGTTCCGCAACATCTGTGGCAACGCCGACCTGAGCTTCTTCGGTTGATGCACCCAGATGTGGTGTCGCAATCACACGCTCGTGTGCCAGCAATTGCCGCAAAATCTCGTTGTCGCGAATAGGTTCCTGGCTGAATACGTCCAGGGCTACACCCGCAATATGTTTTGTGTTGAGTGCCTGTAACAAGGCTTCTTCATCAATCAAGCCGCCGCGTGCGCAGTTAATCAGGCGCGCTCCCGGCTTCATTATCTGAAGTTCGCGGCTTCCAATCAAGCCGCGTGTGCCTTGCGGGCCGCTGGTCAGTGAGGTGTGTAGCGTCACAAAGTCGGCTTGTTGTAGCACCTCGTCCATGCTGAGCATTGTTACGCCAATTTTGTTGGCCTGTTCAGGCGAAACAAAGGGGTCAAATGCGACGATTTGCATTTCCAAGCCTTGTGCGCGCCGTGCCACCTCGCGTCCCACTTTGCCCAATCCGACAATCCCCAGCGTTTTGTTGCGCACTTCCACGCCGAGGAAACGGCTCTTCTCCCATTTGCCCGCTTTCGTGCTGGCATTCGCAGCAGGAATGTGGCGTGCGAGTGCCATTAGCATGGCGATTGAATGTTCTGCGGCGGCGACAATATTGCCAGTTGGTGAGTTGACCACCATAATGCCCTGATGGGTCGCGGCCTGCGTATCGATATTATCGACGCCTACGCCCGCACGCCCAACAATTTTCAGGTTCTTTGCAGCCGCCAGAATCTCTTTCGTGACTTGTGTTTCGCTACGCACGATCAGGGCTGTGTAGGCACCAATAATCTCTTTCAGTTGCTCTGGCTTTAGGCCGGGCCGTTCATCAACTTGCGCATCCGGCAACTGTGCGCGCAATAAATCAATGCCCTCTTGCGCAATGCGATCAGTAATTAAGATGCTGATCGTATCCGTCGCAGGGGCTGCTTCCAATTGTGTCATAATCACAAATCCTTTTCCACTTAACCCCGATAACCGAACTCGTGTAAGCGCGCTTCTAGCTTATCCATTGTCTCTACCAGATCGGCCTCACAAAAAAAGCCTAGATGCCCCACGCGGAAGATTTTTCCTTCCATGTGATCTTGTCCCCCAGCCAGCACAACGCCATCTTGCTCGCGCAACTTCTTAAGGAGTGCCTTTGTATCAATGCCTTCTGGTGTCTTGACGGCAGTAACGGTGTTCGAAGCATATTTGTGATCGGCGAGTAGCTGGAGACCCATGGCTTTGGCTCGCCCGCGCACATAGGTGCCTGCTTGGGCATGACGCTCGAAAATCGCCTCACGTCCTTCGGCAAGCATCATTTCTAGTGCAACATCTAGCGCATAAAAGAGCGAGACCGCTGGCGTTGAGGGATGCTGCCAGACCTCCAATTTCTTGAGTGCCAGACCCCAATCGAAGTAGAAACGTGGGAGTTTGGCCTCTTTGCTGGCAGCGCGTGCGCGTGGGCTGGCGGCGATCATCATCACACCGGGCGGGGTCATCCAGCCCTTTTGCGAGCCAGTGAAGACGACATCAACGTCCCAGGCATCCATCTCCAGCGGGACGCTGCCCAGCGAGCTAACAGCATCAACGGCGATCAGCGTATCGGGGCTATGGCGACGAATCACGGTGGTTAGAGCCTCTATGTCGTTTGTCACGCCTGTTGAGGTCTCATTATGTGTCATAAGCACGCCTTTGAACGGTGGCAATCCCTGTAAGCGTTCTTCAACGGCGGCTGGTTCTGCTGCCTCGCCCCAAGGAAATTCCAGGCGTGTCACCTGTAAACCATAGATGCTGGCAATTTTCGCCAGGCGGTTGCCAAAGTTACCGATGATGATCGCGACCACATGGTCACCGGGCGAGAAAAGGTTGGCGATGGTGCTTTCTTGACCGCCTGTGCCAGAGGCTGGGAACGTCATTACAGGCGAGGTAGTTTGGAAGAAGTAGCCTAAACGCAAGGTCACGCGTTTGACAATGGCGGCAAATTCGGGGCCGCGATGGTTCACCATCGCCTGGGCCTGGGCAGCCATGATCTCTGGCGGCAGTGGCGTGGGACCAGGGACGCGCAAGTTTTGGCGTGGAATAGGTGTGCGTGCTTCTACCTGAGGAATATCAATCGCTTTGCGTTCTTGTGTTGTCATGGTGTCGCTTACTCCATTTATATCAGTCATCAAATAGACTGATTGCACTGCTCTGTCTAGCTCGCCCCATTGCAAATAGGAACGGCGGACAACCCCATTGTTACCCGCCGCTGGTGTTGCTCTGTTATTTTCTCTATCAGAGTATCGCATCGTGACTATTCATGTCAAACAGAAGCACCGACTTTCTTTCAGTGCATGATCGTCTGCTGTCTTTTCAATCCCCTATCGGATGGAGCTTCACGAAGTTAGTACGGGCCTGACTCGCGATGGGAAAGCCGCCCATAATCACCACATGTTCGCCTTTTTGAACCAGATTGTCTTTTTGCAAATATTGATCGACCTGTGCGATGAGTTCCTCAGTGGTTCCGTGCATGGCGATGCGATATGACCAGACTCCCCACCAAAGAGCGAGCCGCTGATACACTGCAAACGAGGGTGTATAAGCCAAAACAGGTGTGCGCGGACGATCTTTCGAGATCAGATGTGCTGACATGCCGGTGCGTGTAAAGACGACGATGGCCTTAACGCTTGCCTCTTCTGCCAGTTCGCGTGCTGCGTGGCTCACGGCCTGCGATTTTGAGAGATGTCCCCTTTGCACTGGATGCATGATATGGTTGCCTGTCTCGATCTCTAAAGCAATGCGTACCATCGTTTGGACCGCTTCAATCGGATAATCTCCAACCGATGTCTCCGCACTGAGCATCACGGCATCGGTCTGGTCGATGACGGCGTTGGCAACATCATTGACTTCAGCCCTGGTCGGCCTAGGATTGCTTATCATCGACTCTAACATCTGCGTTGCTGTAATCACGGGGAGACCTAACTGGTTACAGCGTGCGATGATGCGCTTTTGGATCAGGGGCACTTTTTCCAAAGGCATCTCGACGCCTAGATCACCACGTGCGACCATAGCACCATCAACGACGGCCAGAATTTCATCGAGATGTTCAACTGCCTCTGGTTTCTCGATCTTCGCAATTAGCGGTATCATCTCGCTTGTATGGTGGCCTGCTAGCTCATCTTGCACCTTGTGCAGATATTTTCTCGCCTGGATAATGTCCTGTGCGGTGCGCACGAAGCTCAAGGCAATATAGTCAACCCCCTGGGCGACACCAAAACGCAGATCATCGCAATCTTTCTCCGTGAGCGAGGCGGCACTGACCTTGACACCCGGCAGATTAATGCCCTTATGCTCTTTGAGGAGGCCGCCGTGGATCACCATACATTGCACATCGGTCTCGTTAAAGCCGGTCACACGCAATTCCATCAGGCCATCATCCAGCAGAATGCGGTCTCCCAGTTTGACATCCTGTGGTAAAGCCGTGTAAGTTGTGGGAATTATGGTTGCGTCACCTGCAACGTTACGTGTTGTGATTGTCATGGTTGCGCCATCGGTTAGTGTGATTGGTTGCTTGTCTTGCAGCGAACCAACACGAATCTTCGGCCCTTGCAGGTCTTGTAAAATAGCTACGGGTGTGTTGAGTCGCTCAGAGAGTGCGCGCACACGTCTGATAATAGTCCCATGTTCCTCATGTGTGCCGTGCGAGAAGTTCAGGCGTGCAACGTTCATCCCTGCTCGTATTAAGCGTTCGAGTTGCTCTTCGCTCTCCGTTGCAGGTCCGATAGTACAGACAATTTTCGTTCGCCGCATAAATAACCCCTCTCGAAAAATAAATCTCGGTCGAAACAAACTTTGTATCCGTTGTGTATCAAGGGAATTATATCGTTATGACAAAGGTTTTACAAATTCATGAGTATTTTCTCGTGTTCATCTTGTACAATGAGAGTATATTGTATGCGCATGAAAAATAGGAGGCACGCGCTCTGTCATCACTGTTTCTGGCTATTCTGTGATATATAACCGCGCTCACCAATGCTCAGGAGGTTATCAGCGTGAACGCCTTCTTTATCAGTGCATTGCAGTTGTATGGCTATCCCGTATTGTGGCTAATTGTTTTTGTGGCTGCTGCTGGCGCACCTATCTCCGGTTCATTATTGTTGTTTGCCGCAGGTGCATTTGCCGCTCTTGGTGATTTCAATCTACTCGTGCTGTTTCTGGTTGCTCTAAGTGCAGCTGTTTTAGGTGATACACTCGGCTATCTGATCGGACTGCGTGTGGGAAATCCGCTGCTGACATGGTTTGAACAGCAAAAAAAATTCCGTTGGTTCTCACCGAGTACCGTGGAGCAGGGGCGTGCCTATTTTCGTGAGAAGACGTCTTGGGCAATTTTTATCACACGCTTTCTCATTGTCGCCCTCGGCGGTCCTATCAATTTTTTGGCGGGTATCGAGCAATATCCATACCGCAAATTTTTAGTCTGGGATATCAGTGGGCAAATACTGAGTGTGCTACTTTCCCTCGGCCTCGGCTATATTTTTGCTGAAAGCTGGGAAGAGGTTGCCAGTATCTTTGGCGCATTTTCCAGCTTATTGCTGGCTTTGCTCGCTGTGATTGTGTTGAGCGTGTTACTCGTGCGCAAGGTGCGCCAGAGCAAAAAGAAGCAATTTATCCCTATTGATAACCAGGAAGAGCCACGAATGCAGGAATGTAAAATTGGAGATTAGGAATGGTTCACCTGTGCAGAGAGCACGCCCAATCATCTTGATTCTGACCACGCAGACAGGCGGTGGTCATCTGAATTTGGCGCAGTCTCTCAAGGGTATCCTGGAAACTGCTTATGATGTCCGTATTATGAACCCGCAATCCCCTTCTGTGGAGCGCAGTTACACGCTGGCAATGCGGCATGGTGCATACTTTCTTACCTGGCAACATGTCTGTACCGATCACCCGCTATCCGCCCTCTTATTTCAGCGCATGCTCTCTGGCCTGGTCCGCGAACGTATCAGGCAATTGCTAGAGCAGGTTCGTCCACACCTCCTGATAACAACGCATGCCCTGCTTGCCTATGCGGCTGCTCGCGCCAATGAACAACTCAGCAAGCGTATCCCGCTCGTGTTTCAGTTGACTGATCTGGGTCGTTTACACATGACGTGGTTCAGTGAGCGACATGCCGATGCCTATCTCGCCCCAACGCCCGAGATTTTCGCACAAACTATTGCACAAGGGATTGCGCCTGCTCGTGTCCATCTCACCGGGCGCCCTGTCCGTCCTCAGTTTCTCACGGTCGATTTGACACCTGGTGCCCGCTCTAAAACGTTGCAAGAGCTTGGCTTGGATCAAGAGCGGCTGACCATTTTTTTACAGGGCGGTGCTAATGGTGCGACGAGTGTTGAGGGCACTCTCCAGCAGCTACTGCGTGCCGCTGTGCCTGTACAGATTATGCTTGCGCTGGGCAACAATCCTGTGCTAGCTCAACGCTGCGCAGGCTTGAAGGATGTTGTTCTTCTGCCGTTTACGCCCTCGATTGCCCCCTACCTAGCGGCTGCGGATGTCATTGCAGGCAAGGCGGGGGCGAGCTTTATCAGTGAGGCCTTTATGGTCGAAAAACCATTCCTTGCTACCGATTTTGTGCGGGGCCAGGAAACGCCCAATCTGTCTTTTATTGAGCGTCACGGCTTAGGATGGGTTTGTCTGGATGCGCAGGCCCAGCAGTCACTTCTGAGCAGCATTGTGACAAACCCAGCCCTACTTGCCGAACAGCGAGCGGGGATTCAAGCCTATAAACGCTGGAATATGCAAGCCAATCAAGCGATTTTTCCACTGATTGAGCGATTACTGGGTGACACGAAACCCTAAGGCTAAGGAGTCACTTCATTTTGCGCGTCGCGCCAGTTAACCGTTGGCAGAATCACTTGCTGATTGATGGAGGAACGCTGCGCGATGGCAAACGCAAGCATTGAAGCAAGAACCGTTTCGCTAAGGAGATGGGGCTCCAGACCGAGCTCGATCAGGCGCGTGTGAGTCGCGTTGTAATAATGCTGTTCCTGTTCAACGCGTGGGTTGGGAAAAAATTTTATCTGTGCTTCCAAGCCAAAATGTTTACTTTGTTCGACAACCATTTCAGCCAGTTCATTCAGCGAGAATTGCTCGGTGATCTGATTAAAGACGCGGTACTCACTCTCTTTGGGCGGTGACATAATCGCTAGTTCGATGCAGCGGATCGTATCCATCAGATTAATGTAGCCACGTATCTGCTGGCCCTGGCCGTAGACAGTCAAGGGAGAGCCGGCAACGGCCTGCACGCAGAAACGATTGAGAGCAGTCCCATAGATCTGATCATAGTCAAAACGAGTCGCTAGGCGTGTATCAAGGGCGGTTTCAGCAGTCTCAAAGCCATAGACGATGCCTTGATTCAGGTCGGTGGCGCGCAATCCCCAGATTTTGCAGCAAAACATGATATTATGACTGTCATGGACCTTGCTAAGATGATAGAAAGACCCCGGCTGTTTGGGATAAGGTAGAATGTCAGAGCGACCTTTGTGGTGTATTTCGATAAAGCCTTCTTCGATGTCAATATTGGGTGTGCCATATTCGCCCATTGTTCCCAATTTCACAAGATGGCAAGCGGGTGCGAACTCCTTGATGGCGTAGAGTACGTTGAGTGTTCCCACAACGTTATTGGTTTGTGTGAAAACAGCATGTTTGCGGTCGATCATAGAATAGGGGGCAGAGCGTTGTTCAGCAAAATGTACAACGGCGTCGGGCTGTAGCTCCTGAAAAATGGCGGCAAGTGCCTCATAATCCATCACATCCCCAATCCGCATGTGTATCTGTTTCCCCATAAGGGCTTTCCAGACGGCGATGCGTTCGTGCAATGTCTGGAGTGGAATCAAACTATTAAAGCCGCGTTCAAGATCAAAATGACGACGCGACAGGTTATCAAAAATTGTGATATCGTGGCCTTTTTCAGACAGGTAGAGTGCCTGAGGCCAACCAAGATAGCCATCACCGCCAAGGATAAGTATGCGCATAAGTCCTCCATCATGCTACTGAGATCATCGGGTATCTCTTCATAGAAGAGTTTTCGGCATAAAAAAGTTACAAAAGAAGCTAAGAGCTAAAATCGGCTCTCTTTTTCTTATGAACTAAAGATGTCATGTCTCGTCTGCTTGTTCTCTCTCTACCTTTTGTTTACTTTTTTTGCTTATTGTATTATTTCATAGTCTTGAAGTCACTGCTAGTAAATCTCCCTCTCTGAGCGAAAATGGTGCTGAGCAGGCGGAAAAGATTGACATTTTTGGTGTTGCGTGCTATCCTAGTCAAACCGTAGTTCAGGGGTGCGGTGATCTATTGTGCGCGCCGTATACGAACTGGTGCTACCGAAAATACAAAACCCCATTTAGTGGGGAAGAGGTGAGAAGAAGAAAATATGGCTGTTAAAATTCGTTTAACACGCACGGGGAAAAAGAAGGCCCCTAGCTATCGTATTGTTGTTGCTGATGTGCGCTCTCCACGCGACGGGCGTGTTATTGAGCGGATTGGCTGGTATAATCCATTGGTTGAGCCATCCGCAATTCATGTCGATGAAGAGAAAGCCTTACACTGGCTTAAAAACGGCGCGCAACCAACCGAATCGGTCGCGTCTCTGCTCAAGCGCGCAGGCGTTCTTGCTCGCTTTGAGGCGATGAAAGCCGCGGCTCCCGTGCAGGCATAGTTTGGCTCATGCTGGCTCAATCACATCTTTCTACGTGGTGGCGTGAGCGAGCAGCACAGCTCTAAAACTCAACGATGGGTTAATGTGAAATATGCGTAAACTTGTTGAGTATATTGCTCAATCGCTGGTAGATAATCCATCTGCGGTGCAGGTGCGCGAAGTGCGTAACGACCGCAATGCACTGATATTGGAACTGCATGTAGCATCTGATGATTTTGGCAAGGTGATTGGACGGCAAGGGCGAGTTGCGAAAGCAATGCGCACGCTTCTCCGTGCGGGTGGTGCACGAGAAGGGCGTCATACCTCGCTAGAAATTTTATGAGAAATGATAGAGAGATGAAAGACGTGCAGAGCAAGACGGAATGGGCTACTATTGGCAAAATAGTGGCCCCTTTTGGCATTAAAGGCGAGGTAAAAGTTTTCTCGTTGAGCGACATTCCTGATCGTTTTGCCATGCTCAAGAGCATTTATCTTGGTCCCGAATATCGCTCGTATGCTATTCGTGCCGTGCGTCCCTATCGCGGTGATATGTTGATCCTCAAGCTGGCAGGCGTCAATAGCACGAATGATGCTGAGCTATTGCGCAATCTCGAGATCTTTATCCCGCTCGATGCATTGGCGAAACTTCCCCCCGACTCCTACTACCAGCATGATATTCTTGGCTTGCATGTTGTTATGCTTGATGAGCAAGAAGTTGGCATCATCACCGATATCATCGTGACGGGGGGCAATGATGTCTATGTGGTCAAAACCCCTGCTGGACACGAAGTTTTGATCCCCGCCATTAAAGATGTGGTCAAACAGATTGACCTCCTCCGCCATTTGATGTATATTGATCCTATCAAGGGTTTGCTTGATGACGACGCCATCGTCATTCAAAATGATCCAGTGGCAGATTCTTTTGAATTTGAAGAAGAAGGTGAGCAACAAGCAACTAATCTTGATGCAAGGGAATAAACTCAGCATCGTCCGTGTTTCTACTAGTGAGTATGCTGAATTCGAAATGCCTGGATACCCGTAAAAAGAGTAGAAGCTATGCAATGGCGAAATCCGCTTTCATAGCATAGAGGCGTTACAGTATTCCGTAGGGAGGTGTCTCATGTCTGACCATATCCCCACTCTTGCTGATATTTGTAGTGCTATTGCTGATGGACATATCGATGCATCGGTAGAAGGCGATGTGTACCAGTTGAATGCACGTGAATTGCGCCGCTATTTAAGAAGGCTACACTCGCGTTCCTCTGCCGCCATTCCGATTGCTCCTGACGCAGCGCCGGTATCTGAAACGAATCTGTGGGCTGCACTTGCCCGTATTTCTGTTGCATAGGCCGTTTGGGCCGTTTTTTTATTTCTGGCCCATCCTCTCCTCACAGACGAACATGGGACATGGTTGCGTTCCGTAAGCAGAAGGACTATAATAGAATAGATGAGAGCAGGTCATCGCATACGATGGCGGTTATCTGTTAGCTGTCTGCATTCTGCTCTGTTTCAGGTAAATGGAATTGCCACTGTTTTCCAGATTGGTGTCTTGAGCCACGTGGGACAACAAAGAATGCTCACTTGAAGGAAAGGTTTTCATGGAGCCACTCGATAACGATTTTGACTATGCTGCGATACGTGAGAAAGTTGCGGTACAGCGTCGCTCACGATCTATTTCAAGAACCGCTCGTTTTAATTTTCTGCTCATTATTCCCGCCCTGGCCTTATTGTGGGTCTTGTATCTGATTGGGGCTGCCGTTTTTCAATGGCGCATCACCGATGCCGTCAATCCGATTATGACCTTAATGATTTTCCTCTTCCTGCTCGCCGCTGCTATTTTGTTCTGGGCCACTGCACCAAAATCAGAGTAGTGTTATCGGCATAGAAAAAGCCTGACCAGCATACACATAAGATTACATGGATGCTGTCCAGGCTTTTTGGCTGCATCTATGCGAGATGCAGCCAGCCGTTGCTGTCAGGCGCGATGCCAAGCTGCTTACCCCAAAGACAATAGGCGATCAGTTCAGCTGACTCGACCAGGCGTGGACCGGAACGATTCATGTAATAGTTGCCATCAATCAGATATACTCTGCCTTCGCGCACTGCATCTAATTGCTGCCACTCCGTTCTTTCCTGTAATAGTGGTAATTCCAACAGCGTCCGCTCTAGCGAGAAACCACAGGGTGAAAGTAACAAAACATCAGGGTTAGCAGCCGTCAGGGTTTGCCAGTCAAGCCAGGGTGAATGGATGCCAACTTCGCCGAATACATTCTCCCCACCCGCATAACTGACCAGTTCAGGTGTCCAGTTGCCTGCCGCCATCAGCGGGTCAAGCCATTCTAACACACCCACGCGCGGCTGCCCTTTCCCTTGCTGTGCAACCAGTGCTGCGCTCCGCTGGCGTAGGTTTTCCAGGCGATGCTGATAGCCTTTTATAAGCTGTTCTGCTTGTTTCGCCCGTTCTAATGCTTTGCCGACGCGTAGCATATCCTCCCAGACATCACTGAGTCGGTAGGGGGCCAGCGAGACAATTTGTGGATGTAGGCCTGTGACTTGTTGCAGGGCAAACCTGACATCGCGCTCACTGACTGCGCAGACTTCACATTGCGTTTGGGTGAAAATGATATCTGGTTGCAAGTGCTGTAAAAGATCAGTATTAATCTGATAAATACTAAGGGCCTTGAGGGCATTCTCTTGTACATTTTGCTTGCTTCGTGCCAGTTGTTTGATTTGCGCGTCGATTTCGCTGCTGCTGCCTTCTACAGTAATCTGTACCGTGCTAACTAGCGGCAACTGTAATACCTCGGGTGGGTAGTCACACTCGTGCGAACGTCCTACCATCTGATCGAGACAACCGAGAGCTGCGATCATCTCCGTCGCACTAGCTAGTAATGAGACAATGCGCATAAAAAATCCTTTGAGCGGTGTTCTCTCCTGGAGCAACGTGTAGTTGTGATCTGCTCGTTGCTGATATTGTATCACAGCGCTGATTTTTGGTCTCCCTCATATGCGAGTTAAACCTGTAGTACTCTGTCAAACGTGATTGCGCACCTATCCATGAGAGCCAGCGTGTGCATGAGAGCCAGCGTGTGCATGACAGCCAGCGTGAGCATGAGAGCCAGCTTGTGAATGAGAGACAGAGTCAGAATGAGAGACAGCGAGTGAATTAATGACATAATGGG
>VFSW01003464.1_pt1 | contig 23660 bp, 18 predicted proteins | sample 5358111 | NCBI WGS metagenome assembly VFSW01 (sample SAMN11554181, study PRJNA540505) | mine drainage metagenome | isolation source: sediment from site ElyBrook_90M | place: USA: Ely Copper Mine, Vershire, VT | collected 2017
CTCACTTTGTGCCTTTTTCGCGTAAATATTTCCTATGGTCGCGATCGATCACACCCCCTTACGGCATAAGAATTGATTGCAATCCGCATATTTGCATATTAATATATGCAAATATGCAAACCGAAATGCCCAACTTAAATGAGCAAATTGAATGGTTGCGAGCAACTTTTCAAGCAGCCCATTTATCGCAAAGTACTTTGTCAGAATTGACCGGTATTCACCAATCACAGATTTCCAGGATTCTGTCTGGGCAAGCTAGACGAACTTCAAAGAACGTTATCTTGCTATGCAAATTCGCCGAGAATTTGCATAACAAACGTAAATCGCCCAAGAAAATTCCTTTCGTCCTGCTAAATGCATTGGAGCAAACATGGGATGGCAGCACGATCCACGCCGATGCAATTGCAAAAGTGATCCTCAGCCTAAATGGGTTGTCCGTAAAACATGCTGATTAGCCGATTGGAGAACTCAATGTCGAAAAATAACGGATTTCAGATCGGACCCATTCCAGATGAGACTTTCTTGGGATTAGTTGTTACTTCTGGAATTCTTTTGGGTTGCGCGACATATTCGCAAGCTTATAGAGGCATTCTCGGCAAGTTGAGAACTTGCCCAGCCAGTTTACTCCCGAGAGGGCTAGATCAGCTTTCCGAATATTTACCTGATCGATACCAAAAGAATGTTGACGCTATATGTTATGAACACACGGCTCTTCCATATTTTCATCACTTCTCAAAATCTGAAGCGGTGTCAAAGGTCAAGGAAGCAATGCTTAGCAGCAGAGAGCTAAACATCCATAATGCAATAGGGTTGACGAATACCGCGATACGAGAGGGGCAATGGCTGAAGTATTGTAGTGCATGTGCAAATGAGCACTGGGCTCACTACGATAGAGCAACATGGCTGCGCTCTCATCAGCTACCGGGCGTGGACGTATGCTACAAACATGGCTTGCCCTTAATCGAATCGTCGATATCTACCGTCCGGCACGGAACCCATTCCGGCCAAATTGAACTACCTCCGATATCAGAATTCACCCAAACACGCAGTGTCTGGTCCACTGGAGACGCATGGGACAAATCATCTCCCAACAGACTAATTGCCCAGCTAAGTCACGAACTGCTTACTAGGCAGCCGCTATTTAGCGCCCCTCGTTCCATAGGAAAAATATATCGAGCTGCCTATATTTTGGCTGGCTGCAACAAAGGAAAGGTTGTTGATTGGGAAAAAGTTGCAAATAAGCTACGCGAAACATATGGCGATCTAATACCAAGAAAACTTGGCATTGACTTCATCTCCACGTCGCCTGGACACTGGACTCGCCGCATCACCCACAGTCAAGACGGCATACAACATCCTTTGCAGCATATTCTGATCATTGGCATGTTGTTCGACAGCTTTGATCAATTGGAGTCAGCGCTGTCAGAGGCAGCAACGGGAATTTCGCACCGAGCGTTGGCACTCGCCGAAAACCTCGGGCCTCAGAATACAACCAATAAAAGGCCAATTGATCAACAGAAGCGAGCTCTGTACAGGCAAATCTTAGCAGATGCGCTTTCACTCGCCCCCCACCTAACAAGAAGTGAGCTCAGAACAAAAGTGAGATATACAAGTTATGAGTGGATACTTCGAAATGATCGTGGCTGGGCAGAGTCCAATCTGCCCCCAAAAAACGCAAATATCATCAGGGCAAAAGGGAGGCCGAACTCTTCATCGCGCCACTATAACTGGGTGGCCCATGATGAAAGACTTGCTGCTGAGATTCTAAAACTTCCACCGAATGATGTCGTACGCAAATTCAATAATGAATATCTAATTAACAATGCGCAGCTGGCCAGATTAACGAAGCTATCATATTCTCGAATCAGAAAACTCATCTCGCTTCCGAGAACGAATGCCGCGCTTAAAAGTTTAAGCACCAGGGCTGATCACGGAAGGACTTTCTGTTAGGCTAGAGCAGCCACAGCGATTACCTGAGGGGCGAATCCTCGGCATAAAGCGACATCAATGGTTTGAAAAAACTGTCTACGCAGGCCAGAGTGATGTCCGTTTCCACACAGAATGCGACGGTCAGAAATTCGGTGCGATAGCGGAAATTCAGGAAAGAGGTGCGATACTTCTGCTGTGCGCTGCAAGCAGACATGGCTAACGCTCCCCAGTAGATTGCTCGTAAATGCGCCCACGGGTGTGAACGCACGCTTAACATTCCCTAAATTGAGTGTTACTCTTGTAGCGGGGCCGTTGGGCAGAGTTTTTGCCGTTGATTCGCGGCATGTGACAACAAAGTCAGAGGTTTTGCCTCCTGATGTCCGATGTAATGGGATCTGCCTAATGATCCTCCATAATGCTAAAGAGTGCCTAACGCGCCCCACCCTCCAAAGCGATGTCTTTCCTAACCGATCTTAAGAGTACAAAGTCGCTCAATGATGTTGCACACCTTCTTGGCTACAAGCCTAAGTCGCTTTCATACGTCATATATAAGATGCCGATCAAATATAAGACGTTCACGGTGCCCAAGAAATCCGGCGGTATCCGTACAATTTCCGCGCCGTGTCCAGAACTCAAATTGCTTCAACGCCGATTATCTGATGGCCTTCAAAGCTGTTGGGAAGAGATCAACACGGACAAGAAGATAACAAAGCCAATATCTCACGGCTTTCGAAAAGGAGCATCAATTTTTACGAACGCCTCTGTTCACCGTGGACGGCGCTTCGTATTCAACGTAGACATAAAGGACTTTTTCGACTCCATTAACTTTGGGCGCGTTTATGGGTTTTTTGTAAAAAACAAAGATTTCGCACTTACGGAGAGTGTCGCAAAAGTCATCGCGGCAATTGCTTGCCATGAGGGAAAGCTGCCCCAGGGCAGCCCATGCTCGCCGGTAATCTCGAATTTGATAGGTCAGATACTCGATATTCGACTAGCTCAGCTTGCACATAGATACGGGTGCAGCTACTCGCGCTACGCGGACGATTTGACCTTCTCGACCAACGAGCGCATTTTCCCCTCCGCGATCGCATTGTCTAACATTAATCATTCGTGGGTTGCGGGTGCGGCGCTCTTCAAAATAATCGAGAAAGCTGGCTTTCAGCTCAATCCTAAGAAGACCCGAATGCAGTATCTCAACTCACGTCAGGAAGTAACCGGGCTTATTGTCAATCGCCGCATAAATACACGACCAGAATATCGGCGGTTAGCTCGGGCAATGACGCACCAATTGGTAACAACTGGGAAATTCCAAATTACCACGATGAAGGCCGATGCACTGGGTACGCTCGTACCTGCCAAAATAGATGGCAGCATCAGTCACCTTCAAGGCATGTTCGGCTTTATCGACTGGATCGATTTGCGCTACAGAAAGGCTAGGGGAACTCTCGCCGGAGAGCCGTCCTCGATCGACAAAGTGTACAAGCGATTCCTTATGCACCGAGACTTCTGGGCCAGTTCGCTACCGGTTATTCTGTGCGAGGGAAAAACCGATAGCGTGTACCTTCACGGCGCGATTCGACGCCTTGCTACAGCTCATCCAAACTTGGTTTCAATGAACGCGGCTGGCAAGGCCGAATACAAAATTCGGTTCTTTAATTATTCGTATACCTCGCAACGAATCCTGGATATATCCGGCGGGGCTTCAGCGGTAAAGTCTTTTATCACCGATTACATTAAGTCCGTTAAAAAGACTCCTGCTCCTGCCAAACAGCAACCACTAATCGTATTGCTTGACAATGACTCAGGCGGCAAGGTCTTTTACAGCCTAATAAAGGAGTACAGCGACAAGAAAACGCCGGTGAATGGGATGGATGATTTTTATCATCTTGCCGCAAACGTTTATGTCGTTTTCACTCCGATTACTAAGCCCTGTGACAATAGCTCAATCGAGGATTTTTTTGAGCCGGCCCTGCTCGCAACGATGATCGATGGAAAGTCGTTCAATGCGAACAACGAAGGGCTTGATGAAAACACGGAATACAGTAAGGCGGTCTTTGCTACAAAGGTAGTTCGGCCAAATATCGCCAAGATCAATTTCGACAAGTTTGATCCGATTCTGGCTCGCCTAGAGAGCGCCATAGAAGCCCACATCAAAAAGAAGGCGTCATAGGTTTCGTGGCGAGTTCACTTCTTCAGCACAAAACACCAACAAATGGTCTGCTTCGAATTAATTCTCAACCTGTTTCGTCATCGAAAAAATTTCGATGCGGCCCCTTTGAACCCTTCATCGCCGGCATAGTTCGACATCTCTCAGAAAGGAATATCGTCGTCAAAGTCGCTGAATTTTCGATTTCCATACCGTCCAATAGCGTCTAGGCGCGATTGAATGTTTGCCAGAATAATTCGTCGCTTTTCATCGCCGGCTGACCTCATCAAAGAAATGAAATTCTTTACACAAGAGACTTCGAAGCCGCTCTTGTGATATTTGAAACCGCCACTAAAAAAACAGCGCAAGACCGGCGCACAATCTGGTGCTTCATCTTCAAGCATGAAATTGCGATATGCCAATTCGAGTTTGGCGAGAATCTTTTCATGGTCATCCGTGTATTTTGTTCCATTCTCAATTTTTGCTATGTGCTCCGTTAACTCATTTGCGAAAGCCCTATAGCTATTCAGTTCTTGGCCAAAAAATTCTACTTCGGTCAGTTTATTTAAAAGCACTTCCCTTTCGACATCACGGAAACTGGCAAAGCGATTCTCAGGCGAGATCTGGCACATCTTTCGGACAACTGACCGATATGGAAAATCTTCGATTGATAGTTCTTGAATAACCTTTTCAAACAACTTGCCAACGAAATACACCTCAGTCGCGAAGTTGTAGTTCTTCTCCAAGAATTCGTCTGGTGGCTCGCACCACCAGTTCAGACTAATGCTCTTATCAAAGTCATCTGCGATTTCGACTTTCTTTCCGAACCCGAGGTCAATGATTTTTACTGTCCCGTCAACTGCAACCATCAGGTTCATCGGCCTGATGTCACGATGAAGTATGTTCCTCGACTCGAGGTGGCAGAATCCACTGATTGCTTGATTAAAAATATCCGACAGGGCACCTGGATTTTCACGGACGTAGTCGTCCAAGTCGGAACCGTCCACGTATTCCATGAGTATGTATCCGGTTAATCTCTCCGGGTATAAGTGGTAGTTGAACACCCTGACGACGTTTTGGTGGTACACGTCATGCAGCAACTTGATCTCTCGCAAGAAGTTGTCGAATAACTCTTGTTTATGCTCTTCGTAAAACGGCTCATATTTTTTGCAAACGAACAGTTCATCAATTACGTCGTCTCGAAGAAGAACGGTTTTCCCACATGCGCCCTGGCCAAGCTCCCTGACGAGGACGTAGTTTCGTTTGCGCACGAACTCAATGACGTTATCACTCATCTCCGGCTCTTCTCGACGGCATTGTTGGGTGTTATTTGCATACAAACAACTGAATTGGAGTGTTGTTCTGCGTTGATGGGTAGGACGAACCCGAGGGCGTGAAACCCACCCCAGAAAGTGCTGAATGCATGCGTTCATTATCGATCGCGGATGTGGCGTATGCATTCCCGGTCGAGACTGATTTCATCAAAGCCTCTACGAGACGACTTGATAGCCTTTGGCCTCGAGCACTTTCACACACATACACCCAGCCCAATTCGTAGATATAATTCTCTGCCTCTTGAGCAAATTGGGCTTGCTCAAAGACGAACTGACGATGAGTGTCGTACGGCCTCTTTATTCCGCCAACGCCGACAATTGTTCCGTTTAATTTGGCAATCGCTAGAACGAGCGCCCGATCCACCAAGCCCGGAAGTGTTGCCGGGTTAACCTCGCTACCCAAGGTAACTAATCGCTCAAACTCAACACGGTCATCCGCTGGAATTTGGCTGGGGGAAATAATCTCAATCTGGATCAACGAAGTGTGGTTCATGAGCTTGGACAGTTAATAGATGGACCCATCGGTCCGGATTATTAAAAATATGAGGCTTCGTCGCTCCTATCATGCAACATTGACATAAAATCGGCCACTTCGTCCTAGGCATACGCCGCGTTTTGTATCAACAGCGAAACATTCTACCCAATGCTTGCCTCTATACGCCGTATGCTCCCAAATGTCCTGCCCAGTTTGATTGATTTTTCCTCTTAGTTGCCGGGCAATTTTCGCCACGATACCTGTATTAACAACCTGCCATTTTATGGAAATGCTAGGAGAAAACGTGTGTTGAGCAGAAAAGTGTATCCAAGTTCCTGGAATCAGCGGAGTACCATTGGAATGATAGCCGCCTTTGGGAAGGCCATCTTTGAGGTCATGTTGGGTGGCCAGGATTTCGATGCTCCCAGCGTGTAATATCCCCCAAGGGGGAACTTCAACGTGAGACATGTCTTCTTGCACAATGACTATTCTGCCCGGAGCATTAGGAAAACGGGGCCCAAATGTCTCGCGCATCCTAGTGCAAGCCTGATCCCTATCCGAATTATGCAAACAATCTGCCAGGTCCTTGCTTAGCTCTTCATACTTGAGCGCCGCATGTTCAATCTCCTTCCTGCTTAAGCGATCTGTTAAGCATTCTGAATGATCCGTTGGATTGTTCACCCCATTGCGCAGTCTTTCGGGCAATTTCTGTAGAACGTTTAGCAGTGCCAAATCATCACGACCGTCGTGCTTTTGAAATAGCGGTTCCGCGGCAGTCATTAACAATATGGAGGATGGACCGCCCGTAGGCCATTGCTTGTCACGGAAGGCTTTTAGATAGCGAACAATACGCCTTAGCTGTTCGCCTTTTCCTTTCACTTGCTGCGTAAACCAATCCTTAATGACACGTGGGTCAGACACTTTCCAGTTCTCATCGCGATGGGCAAGCAATACCTCATCGGAGGGTAATGCGGCCCAAACATCAGGCTTGGCCGCATCGCATGCCACCTTAGTGATCACGGAATCTGCTCTCGCTTCAGTAAGTGTCGCGTATTCATTATCAGGAATTGCATAAAGCGGAATATCGATATGTGAATCAACGGAGATTTCCAATCTTGTGCAAGTCGGCTTGTCAGTTATGAGTCGCCAACCGCGTTCATTCGCTAATGGGGCGAGGACTGATTCAACAGCGTCAAAATATATCTTGCTGGCGTAACTAGGCTTCCTAATTTCCGAAACAAAACTTAATGGCAGATAGGTGCCATCATCTAGGTCAGCTTGCTGGGGGTGCTGCGCAGGTGAATTAATGGTCTTATATGCCCACGAGCCTTGTGTAAAGAAACGCGGTTGTGCCACTGCGTCTTCACCTGCGATTTTGGCGAGAACCTTGGGCAGGTTGTTTCTAAGCGTTTGACGCACCAAATTTTTCGCGTCATTTAGGATTTGCTTTTTATGGGTGGACAACTCCAAATTATTCAACAGACATTCATCGTCAGTGCCATTATAAAATAGCGAACTCATGTTAAGCATCTACTTTCCTTCCGCAATATTAGCTCGAACTTCTGATAATGTAATCCCCTTATGGCGCAACAAATCAGTAAAACTCTGTTCCCCAAAAGCAAATTGAGCGAGGTTTTGCGCAGATGATCGTAATATCTCTGAAGATTCGCCGTTAACTTCTGCAAGCCCAGGCGCCTTTTCGGGTCGAGCTTCCATGGAAGGAATCCGAATAACTTTGCCTGGCAACATATGCTTATCGATCATAAAGGCTGACATGGCTTCCTGAGCCGATCCGGCCAGATCAAACACACCAGCTCCCCAGTCGAGCAATCCTTGATTAAGGGGCCGAGAGACATCAGCAAACAGCTTAGGTGCTAGCGTTCCGATCGATAACACTCGAAGATCATCTGTGCCTGTGGCGGGATCATTAAAAAGCATGGGTCTGGCACCGAAAAACATCATAGCTTCATGAACGGCAACCTGCGTTGGGTCATTCGCAATAAGTCCTCCGTCAATAACTCTCCAATCGTTGATCTTATGTATTGGAAAATAGATTGGTGCTGCTGACGTACCTAGAGCCACATCAACAATTGAAAGCTCTCGGTCAAACGTGAGGGACTTGTGGTGATCAGTCTTAAAAAACTTTGGGAGGCCAGTGCTGTAATTGACGGTAGGGATGATAACTGGGTGGAGCAAATCCTTTATTTTTTTGTTGCCAAAATAGGAATCCTTGCACAATGCGTTGGCCAAAGGTTGTGGGTTATACCACGAAGTTTTGGCATCTTCTGCATCAAGCTTTATAAGTTCTCTATTCCGAAGTGCGTAGAGAATCTTTCCGTAGAGTCCATCTTTGCCAAGCAATCCTTTAATTGCAGGGAACGAGGGGGGGGAGGTAGGAAAGAGCTCTGGGCCCAAAGCTTCGAGTGTCTCGCGAATTTTTTTAGCGGGGATTTCCAACGACAAAGCCAAGCCAATAATGCCACCAATCGATGTGCCTGCGATCAAATCAAAATGACGCGCAATCGGCCCTCCAATTTGGCCCTCGACAATCTCTAAGATGTGGGCAATATGCAACCCACGGTAGCCCCCCCCTGACAAAGATAAGATCTGAAACCTTCTTGTTGTGCCGTCACTCATTAAAACCCCTGCCATTTAACTAATTCGTTTTCCCATACAGCCCAACTCACCATGCGTTGAGATGTGGCAGCTTAGCTGGCCAAAGCATACACAACGTTCAAGTTCAAGTGCGCTGTGCGGCTTTATCGCGCTGTGGATCCTGCGCAGCAGGGCTCGGTTGCTCCCTTTTCAATATGAAATGTCCTTTTGTTTGCTGGCTCGTAAAGTAGTTTCCGCTCAAGCAGCCAGTGCCTACCCCGTCAAATTTTAGTATCGCTGCGCCTTCATACTGAGCGCCGGCACTGACATCCATCTGTTTGGGGACAACGCGATAAACGTAGTACAGGAGGGGTCGTCCTGACTCTGGATCTTTCTTCGGCCACGCCATCATGGTCTCAGAGTCTGACTTATCAGACTTAACTTCCATGCTGATCTGTAATAAATCCTGCTTTATCGTAGCGCTAGCGTTTGCGACGCCATCGATACCATCCCTAATCCAATGTATCGTCATGCTCCACTGGCCATTTAGATTTGGGAATAGAAGCGTGTTCAAAGAAGGAAACTTGGCCCAAAGCCACTTCCACCAGATGTGGACTGCGGCAAGGAACGCGATATCAAGTGCTAATGCACCACCCGAAGCAATCTTTATGCTCGCCGAAAGCGAGGGGGAATCAACAGTTGTATAGTAAGCAAACAAAACGAGCGTGACGAGCACGGCGTAGCTGACGGCGATGGTCGAAATGACGCGCTGTAGTGAGATCAGGTTAAACATTCAAAGTCTCTCAAAGTGAACTTCACGCCCAGATTCAAAGATGGCAAGGCCGAAAGGATTGCTTGCTACACCACATAACGCAACACCAGGCAGCGCAGAACCAAATAATGCTGCAAGATACCGCCCGCCGAAGCTCTTATTCCGATCAATTTCTGCATATCGCAAAATCGGCGGGGAAAAATACTGGGCGATGGCGGTTATTCGCCAGTCTGTCGACAACAGATGGAATCCATCGTGTAAATCACTCTGAGTCCTTGCCAGGGCAGCCAACACTTCTTCAATGCCTTCGGCTGTTGGTAGTGCGGCGTTCAGCCTCAACGGAAAGACTGGCAAAATGGCGTTGGAATGGTGAACGATCAATCCAATACCAGAAAAATCCTGTCCAGCGACTTGCTGTATTCGAACGAGCGTATTTCGCAGTCTTTCGATCTTCGGAATATCCTTACATAGGAACACACTGGATGGCACTTGGTCCGGCCTAACAGTTGTTAGACGGATCCACTGGCCCTATTACTAATATTTGCAATGAGGCGTTCATATTTCTGATAAGCGATTGATCCATTAAAAAGCTCATAAAATCTTCTCCACATATGCATAAATAGTCAGGACGGGCGAAGCTTAGGCCGCAGTAGACAGGAAAGCAATATGCCAAAAGATATTAGCCGTTTGCTTTGGAGGAATTTCGAAAGGCCGCTACTGCGTCGAGAGCGGACGCTAGTGTATGTTCCAACGGAAGTCCGCTAAGGCCTTAGCGGTCATTTCTGAAATTTGGAATTGCTTCCGATTTTGCATCTATTGCAGAAGTTCGAATCTTTTCTGACGGGCAATATGCGCCTATTCCAAGCCTCCAGACGGCCTATATATCTTTTTCTGTATCTGTAGTGGCATGATGATTATTAGAGTACATTTACGCATAGGAAGGCAAAACCATATAGAGCCGAGCACCTCGATCACAGTTTTCCAATTGGCTTTATCTCCGTTCAAAACATAGCTTGCAGTTAAAATATTTTTTGGAGGTGGCATGAGCAAGAAAGAAACTAGCAGCAAGAAAGAAATTAGCTTGAAAATCGTAGTTTCCGGCACGGAAATTACTTTGGAAACTAACACCCACCAGCCGCTGCAAAGCCTGATCGAAAGGGCCTTGCAGGAGGCTGGCGAAGCCAGCCAGCCAGATCAATGGGCGTTCTATGTCAAGGCCGGCGCCGAGATGGTGGCAGTTGATCTGCAGATGAAGGCAGGCGATGCCGCGGCACAATACGACGTTCTATACTTGAACAAAAAAGCTGGCGCAGCAGGATGATTACCGATCCGTCTGTCTCAAGACGGAAATTCGAGCGTGAAGTAGCAGCAGCAAAAGCTCATAAGCCGTTCCATGAGCAGGGCGTATGGATTCTGCGCTCGAAATATCCAGTTGTGTTCGCCGTCCTAATTACGAGTAATCCGCTACCAGTTTTGCGTGGCGTCCTGTGTGGCGTACACATCGACTTCACAGATTACGACGCCCGTCCGCCATCAGTTAGATTCGTCAATCCGTTTAATGAAGTACCTTTAACCGTAAATGAATGCTCGTGGAATTTTCCACAAGTCAAAATACTATCCGATCCAACCGGCCAGCCGGGTACGCCGAAGGCGGAATTGACGCCTTTGCTTCAGGCATTCGACCCAAATAAACCATTCATATGCCTGCCAGGTGTCAGGGAATACCATGATTCATCGGCGCATAGCGGAGACTCATGGTTTCTGCATCGAAAAAAAAATATGTTGGTACATATCTTGTCGATATTGCAGCAATTCGGCCCGGCCGCCATTGTTTATCAAGCCCAGGTTTATCATGCAATGATTCCGAAACTGCCAAAATGAACGATTTTTCTGATATTCAAGCGGTCATGGTGCCACGCGAAGTCCTTGAGGATGGGCAGGCTTTCATGCGTGCAGCCGGGAAGATGGGGCGTGAAGCCATGGTCTTCTGGGCAGGAAAAAAGGATAGCGCGACGTTCCATGTAACGGATCTCGTGATCCCGGAACAGAAAGGAATCAGGACAGACGATGGGGTTTGTGTGATCGTTGAGGGAACGGAGCTTGCCAGATTGAACATGGAACTTCATAAACGCGGCTTAAAGTTCATAGCGCAGGTCCACAGCCATCCTGGCGCGGCCTACCATTCGAATATGGACGACACCTATGCAGTCGTGACCAGAATTGGCTGTTTCTCGCTGGTCGTGCCGGACTTCGCCATCCGCTCATTCTCTTTTAGGGAAACGGCGATATACCGCATTAATAACGCCGGGCAATGGCTTGCTGCGCCAGCAAATCTGTTCCATATTGCCGGCGAGGGTGGATATTATGGCGCGTGCTGATTATTTCGATCGAGCGGTTCAAGCCGCCTTCCATGTCCTTAACGATTTCGACCAGCAGGCATTCCTGGAAAAAGTCGAAACACACCAGATTGCGCTGGCGTTTGATTCACACGCCTTGACGCCGGAAGGAATTGCGGCCTTGGACTTGTCCATACGCCTGATAGCTCGTTTCTACCCTAGTATTGCCATTATCCCGCTTAGCTACGGGTGCAAGGACGCAGCCCATTCACTGCAGACACTTGCCAAGATCATCAACCCGAAGATCGATATTGCCGTAAAGATAGGCAATACCACAGATGTAATTGTGGTCGGGAAGACCGTGCCGCCGGGCGACGGTAAGGTAAATCAGTACTTCATTGGTTCGGACGGCTGGATAACCCGGTTTTCGCGTTCAAAACCTGTCGGCAGCGGCACGAGCAATAACCTGCTTGGCGCCGGGGTAGCAGCCTGCCTGGCCGCGGCCAATATCTTCAGACGAATATTTTCAGACACAAAGCTGGATGATGAACTGTCATTCTCCGTGCTCGATATGGATATCGCAGCGGAAAATCCCCGCAACCCGGTCTTGAAGGATGTCGACATTGGGGATACCTACCTTGCCGGCGCCGGGGCGATCGGGCACGGCTTCATCTGGGGCATGTTCGGGTACGCCAATATGACGGGGAAACTCACTCTTATCGACCATGACGATATCGACCTTTTCAATATCCAGCGCTATGTGCTGACCGGAAGATGCAGCGAAGGCGAGAAAAAGGTAGATTTGGCAGCTGATTTCCTGTCTGGGAGAGAAGGACTGCAGGTAACAAAATTCCATGGCAAATGGGAGAACTTCGTAAGCAACCTGCCAGAAGATAAATGGACGTTCAGTCGAGTTGTTTCTGCACTTGACTCCCCCAAAGATCGAATTGAGCTGCAGGCATCCCTGCCCAAATGGGTTGTGAACGGCTGGACAGGAGATTGTGATGCCGGAGTATCCCACCATGATTTCATCAATCACGCCTGCTTGGCGTGCCTTTATATGCCATCAGGCAACGTAAAGAACGAAGATGAGCTCATTCTGGAAGCGCTTGGGCTCCCTCCAGATCAATTAAGAGTGGTGCGTGACAGATTGGAGAAAGACATACCAACGGATCGTGGTTTTTTGGAACTTGTAGCCAAGGGAAAGAATGTCGATCTGCAAAAACTGCTTCTCTTTGAAAATAAGCCGCTACGCGAGCTTTACACGAAAGCTGTATGCAGCGGGGCGGTCATGGAATTGGCTACCGGCACCAAAAGCACGGCGCGTGCAGAAGTGCCCATGCCGTTCCAGTCCGCATTTGCAGGGATACTGCAGGCGGCCGTCCTGATCGCGAATGCTGCCGACATCCCCTCTCTGCCCGGTTTTACACGCATCAACCTGATGAAGCCGTTTACCGGGGCAAATCCCGGCACCAGTTGGACGCAGGCAAAGCACGCTCGGTGCTTTTGCAATGATGAAGATTACAAGCAAGCCTACAATAAAAAATATGTACGAATTGCATAATATTTTGTGCCTGATACTGAATCGCCCCGAAACTGTAGGCGCCTTACAGCCTGATTGTCTGATTGTCTGAAATATACGCCAATGTTGTCATTCAGCAGTGCGCGCCATTTGTCGGCTATGGCCGAGAAAATGACGGTCTAATTCTCGGCCATAGACGCCATGTAAAATGGGAATCATACTGAAGACGATAAGGGCTCCCTAAAGGGCACAACCTATCCTTGTCTCGGCGCTAAAATGTGAAGGATATCATCTGCGATGAAATCTGCACTTCCTGAAAAGCATGGTCTCTCCGAAAAGACCGTTCAACACCTTGTCTTCGAGGAAGAAGGTGTTCCGTCCCTAACTAATGCACAGTTCGCTGCGCTAGAAGCCGGCGTCGGCCGTGGCGAAAGCATGTTGGTTGTTTCGCCAACTTCTACTGGCAAAACTCAAATCGCCTTGTGGGCAATAGCGAGAAGCCTGGAATTTGGATTCACTACGGTCTATCTCGTCACACACAAGGCATTAGCAAAGCAAAAATTTGAAGACTTCAAGTCGAAGCTGCTGCCAAGTTATTTGGATGGCGACGGTTCTACGCTTGTGATTGCGACGGGAGACTATGTAGAAGATGCAGAAGGTGAGATTCCCAAAGATCCACTACGCCCCCCCCTACTGGTGGCGACGTACGAAAAGTTTCTTGCAATGTTATCATCGTCCGGACTTCCTTCGGATCTGGGCAAGACCGCCATAGTGTGCGACGAAATTCAATTGCTCGGTGACCCGACCCGAGGGCAAAGCGTCGAGGTTCTTCTGACGCTGTTGAAAAATGCAGGGTGGGGGCAACTGGTGGGACTTTCGGCTGTGCTGCAACACGATGATGCAAGACAACTTGCGGAATGGCTTGATGTTGCTCTTGTAATTGAAGAAACTCGGGAAAAACATCTGCGGTACGAATGTTGGACTCCTACGTCTTTTGCAACTTCAAGCACTGCCAACCCCGAATTCATTGAAGAGGGTTTACCCCTGCCGTCTGGTAAGGAAAATGGCGTTCTATCTGCATTGAGGTTCCTACTTACAAGCGAGAAATCTTGCACTCCGATCATCGTATTTTGCACAAAGAGTAAGGCAGAAACGGTTGATTTAGCCAAGAAGTATTTGGCTACCATAGGGAAGCCCAAGAAAGGTCAATTAGCTTTGGCGTTTGATGGGCTACCTGCAACTTCTGCAAACACTTTCTTGTCGGAGATTCTTGATGCCCGAATTGGAATTCATAGCACCGACTTAACTGAGGACGAGCGACACGTAATTGAAGGACTTCTTTTGGACGGAAAACTTGATGTGGTATTTGCCACCTCGACACTTGCTGCTGGCGTCAATTTCCCGCTTGGAGCCGCAATATTCGCCAGTTGGGAGCGTTGGGACCGTGAGAGACGAGTATATATTCCAATTGAATCCGATGAATTTCACAACATGGCCGGGAGAGTTGGCCGGATGGGATTTACACACGAAGAGGGAAAGGTAATATTCTTTGCAGACCGCACTAGTGATTTTCGTAATGCAAGAAGATATCTTGAATTAGGTCGACTACCATCGTTGCTGCCTCGTGTTACGCCAGAACGATTTAATCAGCTTGCATTACAACTGGTTTCGTCTGGATTGTGTGCATCAAGAAATATGATTGAGCAGTTGGTCTGCAATACATTCAGTGCGCTGCGAGAAGCGGATAAGAATCATAAGAGCTTTATAACTTGGCCTCAAAAACTAAGTAAGGCTATTAATGGCTTGGTTTCGGACGGTCTTCTGGTTGAAACCAGCTCAGGTAAATTGACAGCAACGCCCGTTGGCAAGGCTATCGGCTACAGCGGGCTGTTGCCAGAGACTGGTATATTCCTTCTCGGGTATTTGGTTGACAAGACGCACTCCTTGACTGCTTGTTTGCCCTTATCTAATTCACAGGGAGACATGTTTAAACTGTCATTCCTATTGTTCAACGCGTGCCTGTCCAGTCCGGAGTACCGTTCATTTGATGGTCACCGAACAACCCGTTTCTTACCCTATCAACTAAATTCATATCCGCTTTTCGATGCAGATGTTTACAAACAGGATTTGATAGAACCTGTATGGCAGGCAGACAAAATGCCCGTTAACGGCTCCAAGTTGGCCTGCGACTGGATTGAAGGCGAAGAAATACGAAAGTTAGAAGGTACTTTTGAAAACCTGAGCGCGGGTGTATTGATCGACATGATGGGAAATCTAAGTTGGTTATTGAAAGGTCTTTCAGCAATTGTAAGTGCGGCATCAGACAGCCGTGTGGAAGAATTAATGCGTCCAAGCATTCTTAGGCAGGATGGCGTTGACTTGAAATCCTTGTCGAAATTGACCCGTGTAATTGAACGGATGGGATTCCGCGTAAGCGAAGGGCTTCCCGATAATGTACTCTGGATGATGTCGTTGAACCAGCCTGGCGCTCAATTTCGACTTACTCGATATGACATAATCTCTTTAAGGGCTCTTGGCTTTTGGTCGCCAGAAAGGTTGATGCAGGGATCGCCGGAAGCAAGCGCCGCCCGGGAAGCGGCATTTGCTAAAGTTAAACCAAGCCCCCAAGCGAAAGCGAATTGGCTGCGTGAGGCATGTAGAGGCTGGAAATCTCAACAAAGACAGCGGATGGCCGAGCGACATTCAAGACGAACGCGCCTGTGTATGATGGCAAATATCGTGGAGCGGTACTACGTTAGCAAAGGTAATGAATTCGAGGATGTATTTGAGGAGATACTGAACTACCTTGGAATCGCTTTCGAGAAGCTTGATGACAGTGCAAAGACTGGCGCGCCCGATTACTTGGTTAAGCTGCAAGATTCGCCCCCTTTGATTTTCGAATTGAAAACAAGGAATGGGGATAAGCTTGTCGATTACAACAAGGCCGTGGAGGTTCTCGCCGCATCAGAGGTGCATGGCCATGGTGATACTTTCTGCGTGACCCTATGCCATCCGGGTGTTGACCCGAGCGTCCCTACGGCTATTGCACAATGCGACCGTCTTAGCGTCGTAGAAAGCTGTGATCTAGGTGAGGCCTTGTTGCGAGTTTGTGAAAATACGCTGTCTCAGGCGCAACTTTGGAAGTGGCTTGCCACGCCGGGGCAGGCGCTTGCAGGTGAGTTACCCTTCAGAGAATTTCGCTAAGCAGGCACGTTAACCGCCCCTAGAGCCAGTAGACCTTGTGCGGTCGTTTTGTCTATATCCATAAATACGACTTATCACGGATAGTGAACAGACCTTGTGCTATGGTAGCGTCAACGTCAGCTAAGGCCGAGACGAAAAAGGTCGGGTTTTAAACTTAAGCGGTCGTTATATGGTAGCTGCCAGCAATAACCAACACATCAGGAAGCCAAAAAAGGTAAGTTCTCCTGAAGCCATTTCCTATCATGTCTGAACAGCCACTTATACCCATTGGCAGGGATCAATATCAAATCTTTTAGCGGCACTCCTGGATATTCTGCAAGTAGTTTGCTAAACGCCTCTCGCCGTTTCTGAGTGATAGTGAAAGTATTTTTACGTTCCCATTCGTCTTTCAAATCCGGATGCCGTTTTAAGAAAGTCGTTAGCCACTGGCGCCTCACACCTAATTCCGTCGCCATCGCTTCTCTTCCAGCCCCACGGGCAATTAATTTCCGAATTGCCGCCAACAGTTCTTCTGATTCCAATCTAGGACGTTGCTCATACTCAATCCCGTTTCTCCTTACCCAGGCAATAACATTTGCAATAGACATATTCATTAACTGAGATACTTGAGTTAAGGAACGTCCCTCAATAGAAATCAATCTGTGAAACATTGTTTCGCGAAGTTCTCTATCTGGGTCAAGGAGTAGCAATCTCATTTTTTCTATATCAACAGTATCAACGAACTTGTCATACTCAGATTGAAGCGTCTCAATGTTCCCAAACAATAAATTGATCATCAAGATGTATTTTGACGGATGAAGATATTTATTCCGACCTCGAATAATTGCCCCCAAGAATCCATAATCTTCTTGATGAAGTGATTGTATGAATCCCATCCCCGGTAACTCGCTCAGTTCATCATACATATTAAGCAATTCATCTCGGATATTTGCGTACTTAATAGAGCCATAGGGAGTTACCCATCCGCGTGCTTTTATCATTGAGATAAATGCCAATCTCAGAATTTCTGACGAGAGCGATATCTCTTTGAGATTAGCTATCTGGATTGTTAGCCGCGCCAATTTCTTGAGCGGCTCTTCATTGCTTATCGACTTTGAACCCATTGATACGATTTCATTTTCCTCTAAATCAGATGGTAAGAACCATTCTGTCTTAGTAGTTCCGCAAGTGCCATCCAATGCCCAATCCAGCAACTGGTTATGCCGCTCGCATATCCAAACGGTTGGCCACTGATAACTTCTCCACCAACGCGCGAAGCCGTTCTCTTTCACTTCTTCGTCTGCGCATCTCCTGCAAAACTTCAGGGGATGGCTAGTATTTGCTCGACTTGCCGGAAGCCCCAAAATGAATTTCAGACGCTCAACGCTGTTTCCACGCATTAGTGCGCGTATCTGTTCAGTCTTTTCCGCCGACCTGAATTTCGAATACAATTGAAGTAGAGTGTGCTCGTTGATTATGCGATCTGCGTTCCCAAGCACGCTTCCCGTTACGCCAGCAAAGATATCAATTCGACCCGGAAAATCTCGTACAAACCCGCCGGATATCGAATTGAATAATCGCTTTGAAGTTGCTCCTGCCGAACTTGCTCCACTTATTCGATGATACACAGAGCACCAACTAAACAGTGTTTCATCAACTTGAAACGACGGTATACAATCAAGTCCCCACGAAGTGAATAGTTCAGACTGCGCAGGACACATGTCAGGGCTCTTTATCCGCTCGTTTTGAATTACCCGAAATCATGTTTTTTAACCCATCCATAATGTGATCTCTAACAGCTGCTGCAGCTGGATTAGTTTCTTTCCTTTCTTTGTTCATTGCAGCCGCCACTCTTCTCTCAGCTTTCTTCTTATCTTCTTCCAATGATTTGGCATAGTCGACGGCGGCTGTATTGGTTTGAACAATGCCAACCGAACCAACAGCCGCTTTTCCTGCGACATCCGCATCGACATCTTGCGTCCACAGTCTTTGATAGTAGTCATGATCAACGTCACTACAGAGCTTGAGAGACATGAAATCCTTGTGAACAAAGGATGAAATAAGCGGCTGCATTTTCCTCAGTTTTGTTGAGCGTTTGGCGGCCAAACGAATTAGTTCTCGGTCAACAACTCTTTTGGGGGCTTTCGCGAGTATTTCTTCCATTGATGCATGCAGTTCAACATAGAAATCATCAAATCCGCCTGTTTCATCGAATTTCAATGTTTCTAACTCAATATCAAATGGATGGGGTGGGCCCACTAAACGGCATCGATTTATTCCCTTTATGAAAACCTGCCAATTGGCATCGTGAACGCTTGGGGCTGGATCGATGCGAATTTCCTCGGATGAGAATAGTCGACGCAACACCTGCGTAGAATAGATTTCATGATCTTTGGGTTTCTTTGGAAGTTGTAACTTAAATCCAAGCGGGTTGCCCGAAAATACAATTCCTATTCCGGCGTTCGCAATTTTGAGTATCCAGGAACGCATTGCCGCCGCGGTAGCTACACCAAAGTTCTCATACTGAATCTCATCAATTACAATGACTGCGCAAAAGTGTGTTTTGAGGAGACGAAGAGCAGCTTCCATTTTTGCTTGTGCACTGTGAACCCCTTTAAAGGCCAACTCAAATAGCCTTCCATTGCTATGAAGAGCGTTATCGATTTCCTGAACGATTCGGTGTGCAAACGCTTCGACTGACGCTACGCTGGTCAAATCCAGGTAAATCCAAGTTACTTGTATAACTTGATCAAGCCCCGCAATATTTGCTCTCTCAATGCATTGCGGGACTGTTGATAAAGTGGCTTTTATCAAATGCGACTTTCCAGTTCCCGTCAGACCCACACAGACCATTCCTTCATGGACATCCCGAAAGAAGTCGGATTTCACTAAGTCACTTCCTGCCTTATAATATTGAAGGCGATTGCTTTTTAGTTTTGGATTGAGCTGGGCAAGAACTACTTTGAGCATTCTGTGGATTGCCAATCCGCCTTTGAGAATTGTTTTGGTTGGAACCACTACTTGCTGTAAATACAGCCTAAACAGATCTATATCCCGATTGTCCTTACACCAAGACGCATTCCTGAATGGGTCTCGAGCAATCATTGGAAACAACTCCGCTTCCGTATTTGCCAAACGGATTCCTTCTAGAAGTGGATTAGACTGATTCTGATTCCCATCATCAGATGTCGATCTATTCAACGGAATTGGATTCACGAATTAACCTCCCTTAAGCCATTGTTTAGTCAAGCCATCCACACCATCTTCACTCTGTGTATCAGGCTCCACTGGTTGCTGTCGTTGATTTGGTGTAGACGCAGCAGCAGCGGTGCCTGCCACTATTGGAATTGGTGACTGCCCAGTTGCAGCAATCTCTGCCTGTAGATTTTTTCTCCGATCCACACCCGTTGAGGAGTTAATATTCTTTTTCTTGGCAAGTAGTTGTAGATCCTTTTTCTTTCTCTTGGATTCTTTGCTTTCCGCAGCATTAATGGCTTTCATTTCAGCTTTTTTCAAATCTGCTTCATCTGCAAGATCAGATGATGGCCCAATTTCTGCGGTCTCATTTGCGACTAAATCTTGCACAGTAATCAGACGCCCAATCAATGGATCTTTGACTGCAAGAGTGAATTCATGCAAGCCTGTCTTAGGATCTTGGTACCACACTTTGGTGGGGTCATTCGGATTCATACGAATTGTTATTCGAAAACGTTTCCCTACTCGGGCCCGTTCAAGCCATCTCTGTTGTTTAATAAATGGCCCCAGATATCTCAATTCTTTTAGAAGAATTTCGTCACCCGTGTCGCCATTGCGGCGAACGACTGGGTAGACGCCATCTTCAGTTACAACAGCGGGAAACTCTGGGCACAATTCAAGAATTAGGTCGTCGTGGTGATAGGCGACTTCATGGTGATATCCCATCTCCATTGACCACTCAAGAATTGCTTTTCTTGTACCTTTTACTTTAGCAATTTTCATCTCAGCTGTGAGAAGGTGTTCGACTGGTGCATAATTATTGTGATACAGGATCCGTCGAATCAGTTTCCGTGTATATTCAAATATATTCAGGTGCGCATCTAATGCGGGATCGCGTTCTCCACGTTTTCGATTTCTGCCATGCGTCGATGCATCTGCTTCGTGGTCATGCAGCCGTCGATGCGTCTGCTCACCACCGCCTCGAAAATCAGGACGATTTGTCATTACAAATTCAATCGACCTTTTTAAGGTTCCCAACGACTCGTGTGATCTCTCCGCATGAAATTCGCCTCTGTCACCTCGAAATTTTGCAGCTAAGCATTTATGCCATTGATCCGGCGTAATCGTCAGACCATATCGCGCACACTTTTCGACCTTGTCACTCGCCGCATCTAACGCCGCGAGCTTTGCAGCTTCAACATTAACTCGCCACCCAACATAACATCCGTAGATGTAGCCTATCGAGACATCGACGACAGGCAATGACCTGGCAGTGCCAACGCCCACAAGTGGATTAAATACAGATACGAGGTATTCATCATTTGATGAAGAATCAACATCACAAAGGCCTCCCGTCGAAAATGTTATTGGGGCTGCATTTCCATCTAGTCCTCTAAAGTTTTTTTCATATTCATTATCTGCAAGTTGTTTCCTCCATGTCTCTTCCTCTGGTTCATCTCCAGGACCATTAGTCAGGAATTGAACTTTTGATGGTCTTTTCTCCTTAGGTAAGTACTCATAGCTGACCTGCCCATCTTTGATGGTGCATGAAATAGAACAGAAGAGGTTGAGGAAAGTGTGCCAAGCCGATCCTTCAGATACTCCAACTCTGATTGTTTGTTTATGTGTGTCTTGAATTCTTTGCAACCATGTTTCAGTCAATACGAAATTGTCATTGGGTAATTTCTTCAACTTTCTATCGGTTTTCAATCTACCAAGATGGAATCCCTTTCCAATTCTGGCAACTCCTTCACCACCACAAAATATTCGGTTCGATACCACACTTAATCGCGCCGATCCGGCAGCAAGGAATCGGTAGAGTACTTGGTATGTTTCATTTTCAGCAACGTCAAACGTTTCAGCAGCTTGAACAATCAAACTATAAAGACTCTTCTCTTTCCGCCATACCTGAACAAGGTGAGGAGTGATTTGATCAATAACCTTAAGCCAATCATTCCGATACTCGACCGGCGCAGAAATCTCTGGTCGTTTCTGTGTTATTTTGTCAATTCTTCTATTGGAAGCCGGATATTGTTCCGTAAGTTGCTTGTCACTCAAGCGATGATGTGGGTGTGGTTTCAACTCCATTACTTTCAATATTTCTCTGCCGATCAGATCATCGACCTGACTGTAGGTGGTGATGATTGGCGCTTTAAACGGTGTTTTATCCACCCGAATGAGCACTGCAATATTCTCAACTTTGGCTTCCCATACAACCCTATGAATACTTTCCATTGGAAATGGGCTTGATGTGGTCGAGATATAGGTTTCATTGCACTTCACCATGATTCGTTCAGTCTCCAAACAAGTAATTGGTGGTTTCAACTACCCAAGCGTGGTCTGACAAATTCGGTGGTTCGCTCATAACGATTGCCTCGCGCATATCGATGTTGGTTTCTCTAAACCAAAGTGCGCGACGAAATAGATTGATCACTTCCTGCCTATTGAACTGGCCCTGCGATTCAATAATCCGCAGGGTTTCGTCTAGGCTGACCTGGGATGACAAACTTGAATTCAATAAATCCAAAAACTGATTCCATTTCACCTCTAAAGAATCGTCCAGTTCACCTGAATAAGGTAGGTATAACTCGAGATTTGTTGCCAATGTTTCAGGGACTTTTGAACCCGAAACCAATTTCCAGGGTATGGATAGTTGCGCGCAATATTCTTTTTTGATCGCCAGTTTTTCTAATTCATAATCATCCAGCGGTATTTCTTCTTCATCAGGTTTGACATCAAAGGCTCTTGCTTCAACAGCGCCATCCAATACGATAGTTGCCATCAAATCTATTGTCGGGACATAGTTAATTGTTGTATTGGGATAGTAAGGATGCTTGACGCCAATATTTCTAGCGCAACTTAGCGTGCCTTTACTCCATTTCATGGTTGCCGGGTGAAAACTGGGATGCAGATAAAGAGGATGGGGGTGCGACGTGGGCCAGCACGGAAATTGTTCCCGCAAATCTGCTACTTTTAGCCACAAAAGCAATAATGCGATTTTCAGTTCATTCTTTGAGAGGTAGTGGCATTGCCGGCCAAGGAGCGGCACAAATTCCAACTCTAAATGCCCTTTAGAGAGGCCAATTTTTCTGATAATTTTTATCCATGGTATGTAATCTGCGTCATGGCCCTGTCCGCGCCCTTCCAATAGCCACTGCAAAATCTTTTTCAATGTTATTCGCATCTCAAAACCCATTTCTTCAGGCCAAGCTCATCCACCGTTCGCCAAAATGGCGTTCGTAGACAAAATTGAACAAAGAGGGAATTGACGTGCCGGAATCAGGCTCGTAGACTTCGCTTTGTCATGAAGTGAAGTATTGGTTCCCCCAAGTTCAAAGGCGCTAGCGGTCTGCAAACCCTAGCGCCTCTCGAATTAGAATAATTCTGTCAATTCGCCTCCTTCGTTTTCATTTGATTCTCCTATGTAAATTATTTTGGAGACTTGATGCCTAACGCGACAGCTATCAGATGTGATTGCCCACGCAGACATTTCCGTTTGCCCTGAAGCACTGCGTATACCAGTGCTGGTGTAAAACCTCGTTCCAAGGCCCACGAATTGATGTTAAGGCCGTTTTTTCTAAACCACTCTTGATCCTGAACAGTCGCAACAGCGGTTGTCGATCTGGCACAGTTCGGTTGGATTAATGGGCTACCCACAATTTGTGAAATCCATGAAAGTTATTGGCGCCATTTTGAATGGCTTTATGAAAAAGGGCAAATACAACCTATTGTATTTATTAATTAATATAATGGTGAAATTTAATATTTGATTGCAACTATTGGTAATAATTTAGAAGTGATTTTGTACGGAAAGCACCATTTTTATTCTGAATTGGGACCATCAGTTGGAAATTCTGGAAGTGTGCGATGCAAATGTGCAACCAGCAGTGCGAAATTATTTTTCGCACGTGTATGCGCATCACTAATTAGGATCTCAAAGCCGCAAAAAAAGGGGAAACCGAAGTTTCCCCGTGTTTTTCACGACTTTATTATTTTTGGCACTGCGGTTTTTTCACGACTTTATTAATTTTTTCACGACTTTATTATTGCAAAACATTGCTCCACAGTTACGCATATATTCTGCAAGTTACGGATATATTCTCGCCAAACAAAAACAACGAGCGCTTTACGCGAAGTTCTTCGCCGCGAAATCCCAGTTCACCAGACTGTTGA
>VFSW01003465.1_pt1 | contig 23660 bp, 21 predicted proteins | sample 5358111 | NCBI WGS metagenome assembly VFSW01 (sample SAMN11554181, study PRJNA540505) | mine drainage metagenome | isolation source: sediment from site ElyBrook_90M | place: USA: Ely Copper Mine, Vershire, VT | collected 2017
GACTTTCGCTGCGCACAGCTTTTCACAGCGTAATATCCAGAGGACTTTTTCGATCTGGTCTACAGTCTTGGCGTCGTCGAGCACTTCGATGATCCTCGGCCTCTGATTGAGAAGCATTTGCGGCTGGTGAGAATGGGTGGGTTAGCTCTCCTGGCGATTCCGAATTACAGCGGCGTCTATGCCAGGCTCCAGCAGTACTTCGATCCGGAGAACCTGAAGATTCACAACCTCGAAATTATGGATTGCAAGGCATTGGCGGGCCTGACGCCGACAGCAATGGCATCCGAAATCGACGCTTTTCCGAGTGGCAGACTGTCACCCTGGCTGATTAATTTCAGCAAGCGATGGCCTGCACCGCTGGCAACATCCATCTCCCACGCATTCAACGTGGTCGGGCTTCTTCAGCCGTTTGAGATCGAAGCGCTCTGTCCTTTACTCGTTCTGACCATGCGAAGGAGATAGAGCGGTGAACTGTCCAGCCATCACAGAATGGCGGCGCGGGTTCGATTTGGTCGCAGCACCATTCCGGTGGCCTGCAAGGCAGCTCGCCAGGGGCAAACGCGCAGTCGCGCGCGGTCTCAAGCTTCGCTGGAGCAATGCCCTGTATGGAACACGGCTCCTATTTCGAAGGCGTAGTTCCCGCGCGGAAAGGTGAGATTCGGTCCATGCTTTTGCTGGGGTGGGCATATTTCTTCTGGGTAGCCCTCGTGGGGCTGTTCGCCTTCCACGTCCATGGGCCTTATCTCTGGATCGTGGGAGCGACTGCCCTGCTGTGCAGCGCCTTGCTGATGGCCAGAAGCCGGGTGCAGGCGTTCTATGTGTTGCCGGTTGTCTGCCTGGCCGGGCCCATCCTTCCGATCCAAATACAAAACCTGGGAGCCATGACGGTTGCGGATATCTACGTGCTTCTGCTCGCGATCGCCGCGCTTTTGTTTGCCGGCCCGGGGGACATTCGCCTCGGTAGTTACTGGCGCGAGTATGCTGCGATGGCGGTCCTGATCGTCCTCGGTTGGTGGCAATCGCCATACAGCGCGGACACCTTGCCCGGGCTGATCAACATCGCAGAGCTGGCTTTGGTCTATCTGCTCACCGTGACGCTCGTCCGCAGACGGCAGAACGTTCTCGCGGTTTGTTGGTCGTGGATTGCAGCCTCGACAATTTCCTGCGGCTTAACGGTTTTAAGATATTACCAGAGCGAGCCTCTGTTATTGGGAACTGCTGACTATGGCCGCGGATACGCAGAATCCCTCAAAGAATCCTCGGAGCTGCTGTACCGTGCGACGTTTTTTTATGCTGGCTTCTTCTTTATCGTCGCAATGGCGGTCATCTTTTGCCTCTTCGAGCTCTTATCGGGCCGGGTGGTAAGCAGAGGGTGGAGGCTGCTCCTGTTCGGCGCTTTGGTTGCGAACGTCATCACCCTATTTCTCATGAACAACAAGACGGCGCTGGCGGCTTTGGTGTTGGCCACCACAGTAATTTTCGTCAAAGGGCCTAAACTTCTAGGAAAGGTCAGAAAGGCAAATCCCAGTTGGTCGCTCGCTTCTATTGCCCTGCTGCTCGTGTTGGCCTACTCGGGCTATGTGGGAATCCAGTGGTTGGTTCCGCACAATCAGCTTGAGGCAGCCTGGAAGCGGGCTCAGGATAATACGTCCATGGTCGACCGCTGGGCGATCTACGGGAATGTGATGGCCTTCGGCGTGGCCCATCCCCGGTGGCTGCTGCTAGGTCTGGGGCCGGATGCTATCACGCGCTTACTCGATGAGCCGCAGATTCAGGTGGTTTTGGAAAACGCACAGACCGGTACTTATGAGGGAGCTGTGGACAGCAGTTATCTTGGCAGCCTGGTGGAATATGGAGTGTTCGTTTGCCTCCTGTTCTGGCTGGTGGCCTTCCGGACTTTGGGGCAGTTGTGGAAGATGTGCCGGACCGGTAACGATGCGCTTGCCTTGACCCTTTGCGTTGCGATTGGCACGTGGATGTTTATGGGAATTACGCAGCTTACGGGCACATCGAAGCCCACTTGGCTGTTGGTGCAACTGTTGGCCATGGCACATGTGCTCCTCTCCGCGAAACCTCGAGCCACGGCCCCCGCCGCCCGCTCGGCTAGGCGTTCTCCAGCGGTCCGCCAACCGGTGACCACGGTCGTGCAAAGCACCGGTTTGGGAAGGCAGGACGGACTGTGAGGCTCAGTCATTCTTTCTTGGTCTATAGGGTTGCCGTCCGGCTCGATCGTGTGGGCGCTTGTCGTTAGTGCGGGCCGTCCTTGCTGCTTTTCCCCGAGAGTGCATCCAGCGTGCGAATCCTCCACTGTATTCCCAGCCTTGGCGGCGGGGGAGCGGAACGCCAGCTTTCCTACATATCGGCGGAGATGACGAAGCAGGGCGTTGACGTACACATTGCCTGCAATTTTCGCGGACCAAACGCCGATTCGATTCGAGAATCTGGCGTAACCATTCATGAGCTGCGAGGCCGCAGTAACCATGACCCGCGGCTGTTCTCGCAACTCATCGGGACCATTCGCAAAGTGAAACCGGATCTGATCCAAACCTGGCTGGTGCAGATGGATATTCTGGGAGGACTGGCGGCCATCTTGACGCGAACGCCATTCCTCATGACCGAACGCTCGGTTGCCAGCGCATACGATACGGGCTGGAAAGACGATTTACGTTCCTGGATCGGCCGGAGAGCCGCCGTCATTGTGGCCAATTCCGAGAAGGGCAGGGAGTACTGGAGTTCGCGGAACGAGCTGAAAAGGCTCGAGGTCGTCCCGAATGGCGTGCCCCTGGAGCAAATCAAACAGTCGCCTGCTCTTCCGAGTGAGCAGACCGGGATTGGGCCGGCAACCGAAGTCATCGTCTTCGCGGGCCGGTACAGCCCCGAGAAAAACGTCATGACGCTGCTGGAGGCGCTCCGGCAAGTACTCTCGGCCCGGCCCCATGCGGTTGCTCTTCTGTTCGGCGAGGGTCCCCTAGAACGAGAGCTTGTCGAGGTTGTAAACCGCCACGGCCTCGGCGATCGAGTGAAGGTAAAGGGTTACACACCGCAGCTGTGGAGTTGGATGAAGCGAGCAAACGTGTTTGTGTCGGTCAGTCTGTTCGAGGGAAGCCCAAACGTCGTACTCGAAGCCGCGGCACAGGGTTGTCCTCTTGTGGTCTCCAATGTTCCTGGCCATCGGGAACTGTTGGGTGAAGGCTCGGCATTTTTTGTTCTCCCTTCCTGTGCCGCCGATATTGCGCGGGGCATCAATCGAGCCCTCGATGAACCCGGGCTGGCTCGGCGAAAAGCATCAGCCGCCTATGAGATCGCATCGGGATGCTCGGTTGAGTCCGTCACGCATGCCTACCTCGACCTCTATCGGATGGCTCTGGTTCAAACGTGATCCAGAAAAGGCGGTGAGCAGGAATGCAGCACAAAGACTTGCAATATTTTCGCTGCCCGCAATGCCGATCGGCCAATCTGTCGCTCGCCCCTGAGCGGGTTGCGCAGGGCGAGACTGCGGATGGAGATCTGATCTGCGGCGATTGTGGCGCCACGTATCGAGTGCACAAATTCATCCCGCGCTTCGTCTCGCAAGATAACTACGCGAACTCATTCGGCTTTCAATGGGCCATTCACCGGAAGACCCAACTCGACAGCTACACGGGTTTGCCCATAACGCGAAAACGGCTTTTCGATGTAACCGGGTGGGCCACGGATTTATCTGGCCAAGTGATTCTCGAAGCGGGATCGGGCGCAGGGCGGTTCACGGAAATTCTCCTGGAGACCGGAGCGGAGGTGTTCTCGTTTGATTATTCCTGCGCGGTCGAAGCGAACTGGCAAAACAACGGTCAGTCGCAGCGTCTTCGGCTGTTTCAGGGCGATCTCCGAAAGATTCCGCTGGCGCAGGGTGCCTTTGACAAGGTGATCTGCCTGGGGGTGCTTCAACACACGCCCTGTCCCGAGAGTGCGTTCAAGAGCCTTTCTGAAATGGTTCGCCCGGGCGGGGAACTTGTGGTGGATGTCTATCGCAGAGACGTCCTCGCCTTGCTTCACTGGAAATATATTCTCCGCCCGATTACCAGGAGAATGAGCCAGCCTGTTCTTTATCGGCTCGTTTCTCGCGTCGTGCCTTTCCTGTTGCCGGTAGCGAAGGTGATGCGGAAGGTTGGGGGCCGAACCGGCGCCAGGATCGTTCCGATCGTGGACTACTCCCATCTGGGCTTGCCGGATGAGCACAACCAACAGTGGGCCATCCTCGATACGTTCGACATGTACTCGCCCTCTTACGACTACCCTCAAAGCCCTCAAACCCTTGAGCGATGGTACCTGGACAGTGGGTTCGTGGATGTGTCGGTCCACCCAGGGCCGAATGGCCTCGTAGGTAAAGGGCGGCGCAGGGCGTTGGGCGAATGTTGTCATGTGGCCAGGAGTCCTCATTCACAATGTGCGGAATTGTCGGCATAGTTAATGCGCGGTGCGCCGCTGATGCGGATGTGATCGGCACGGCGGCTGCCATGCTCATCAAGCGTGGGCCCGATGACTCGGGTGTGTGGACTTCTGAAAACGTGGGGTTCGGGCATCGGCGGCTGGCCATTATCGATCTGACGCCCTCGGGCCATCAACCGATGCACAGTGCGGATGGGCGCTACGTCATTGTCTATAACGGGGAAATTTATAATTTCAGGGAACTGCGCGAACAGTTGGGGGAGAACGAGGCCCACTGGCAAAGCCAAAGTGACACCGAAGTCATTCTTGCGGCATACGCAAGATGGGGTACGCGTTGCGTCGAGCGATTCCACGGAATGTTCGCTTTCGCCATCTGGGACCGGCGCGAAAGGGTTCTTTTCGCCGCCCGGGATCGGATGGGGGTAAAGCCATTCTTCTACCACTTTTCCCCTGACGGTTTCGCATTTGCCTCGCGGCCGCGCGCCCTGTTCGGCTTGGTTCCTGATCTTTCCGACGATTTGGACCTGCAAGCGCTTCGTTTGTACATTGAGGCGGGCTATGTCCCAACCCCCTTTTCCATATTCCGGTCCATCCGCAAGTTGCCCCCGGCACACTGGCTGACCGTGAAAGGCAACGACCTGCACATTCAGCGCTATTGGGATTTTCGTCAGATTGTACCTGAGTCCAGCTGGGAGAATCGAAAAGAAGAGGATCTGCTGGATGAGTTGGACGAAATCGTATCCCGCAGCGTGGGGCAGAGGATGATCAGCGACGTTCCACTGGGAGCTTTTCTTTCGGGGGGTGTCGATAGCTCGCTGGTTGCTGCTCTCATGGCGAAGCATTCTTCGCGCCCCATTAAAACCTTCACAATCGGCTTTGAAGAGAGTGCTTACGATGAGAGTGGCGCTGCCCTGGCAGTGGCGCGCAGCATTGGGTCCGAGCACTTCTGCGAACACATGCGGATGAACGATATGCTCGAGCTCCTGCCTGTACACTTTGCAGAATACGATGAGCCATTCGCGGACAGTTCCGCGTTTCCCACGATGGCGGTTTCACGAGCGGCTCGCCGGCACGTCACGGTGTCGCTTAGCGGAGACGGCGGAGACGAGCTGTTTGGCGGCTATCCCTACTACCGTATGGTGGACCGCCTGGAGACGTTTTTCAGGTTGCCCGGCCCCGTGCGCCAATGGACTGCTTCGCTGGCAGGAGTCATTCCCCTGCATCGTTTTAAGCTATTATCGGCGGCCTTGAGGAAGGATAACGCAGCAGAGGTGTTTTGCTTCGCACGAAGCTTCACAAAGGATTTTGAAGGTGTTCTTGCACCCGACGTGGCAGCCTGCTCGTTCGGCCTGCGCGATCTTCTGATGGATGTTGTCGGAACCTTGCATCCGGGCCTTGAGGCGGCCGATCAGGCGATGCGGATGGATGCCTTTTGCACTCTGCCTGACGATTACCTGCAAAAAGTCGACGTCGCCAGCATGGCATTCTCGCTTGAGTCGCGCGAACCTCTGTTGGACCACGACTTGGTTGAGTGGGCGATGCGATTGCCGCGCAAGTGGAAACTCCGCGGTCGTCACGACAAGTATCTCCTTCGCAGGCTGGCCTGCCGGTATGTGCCCCGTGAAATTGTGGAGCGGCCAAAACACGGCTTTGGTGTTCCACTCGCAGAATGGCTAAGGGGCCCTCTGCATAAATGGGCGGAGGACAAATTTCGGGATGAATCGAATGTCCGCCGCGTTCCGTTGAACCGAGCGAGACTGCTCGAACTGCTGGAATTGCACAGATCGGGTGCGCGGAACGTCCAACCATTGCTTTGGGCAGTCTTGGTACTGTTGGAATTCACCTCCCAGTTTTCCAAGCCCAGGCTGACAGGTGGCTTCAAGGTGCCGTGCAATGCCAGCTGACGGCCAGCGTCCCCTAAGGATTCTCATCAACAGTCTGTCCGCGCGCCTGGGAGGCGGGCAGACCTACGTGATCAACCTGCTGCGTTATCTGCCGGAAGACACTGCCGCAGAAGTCTATGTTTTGGCTCCGGATTCGCTCCCCGTGCCGACGGATCGAAACAACATCAGGAGGATCCCGGTGAAATGGCCCGTAGCGAATCCCTTCCTGCGGGCCGTCTGGGAAAAGGTGTATCTGCCGAAGCTCCTCGACAAAATTGGTGCGGACATCCTGTTTTGTCCCGGAGGCGTGATTGGAGCTTGGCTTCCCCGCGGCTGCAAGGGCGTGACGATGTTTCGAAATATGATCCCCTTCGATCCCGCCCAGGGGCGCAGGTATCCGCTGGGCTACATGCGAGCGCGTCACTGGATCTTAAAAAAGCTGATGCTCCGGAGCATGAAAGAGGCGGATTTGGTTATCTTTCTCTCCGAATTCGCCAAAAGGGTCATTGAGCGACACGCTGGCGGACAACTAACGAAGACTGCGATTATCCCACACGGGATAAGCCCTGCATTTCGAAGTGCAGGAAACGAGAACTTACAGCGGCCCGCTTGGTTGCCACCTGGAGAATATCTCTTGTACGTCTCCAATTTGGATTTCTACAAGTCACAGGTCGAGGTGGTGCAGGGCTACGCCTTATTGAAACAGCGCCGCGAGACTCGGGAGAAACTGGTGCTCGTTGGGACCGAGTCGCCTGAATACGGCCGCAAGGTTCGCGCGGAAATCCGGCGGCTGGGGCTTGAGAACGACGTGCTGATTGTAGGCCAGGTTCCCTATGTGCGAATGCCCGCCGTATATCAGCATGCGTACCTGAGTATCTTCGCTTCTCAGTGTGAAAACTGTCCGAACATTCTCTTGGAGGCTTTGGCCGCGGGGCATCCTGTGATCGTCTCCAATTGTCCGCCCCTTCCGGAGTTTGCCGGGGACGCGGCCGTCTATTTCGATCCGAGGTCGCCCGAACAGTTAGCGGACAAATTGTGTGAGGTGCTGGCAGATCCGCGTCTCAGGCAAGAACTCTCGCAGCGCGCACTTGAGCGTTCGCGGATGTACGACTGGAAATCCACCGCGATGAAAACCTGGAGGGCAATCGGCTCTTTGAGCAAAGAGTCGGACCTCGCCGAGGACCGATGGAGTACGCGCAGGCGAGCGTCCGCCAGGCTGTAACTACCTTTCAATCCCATTCAAAACAGTTTGCGGGGAGAAGCGGCCTTCCTGGGAAAGGCCTGGGCGCGGAGCTGTTCTGTTTGGTATCCAAGTGAGAAAGAGAGTTGTTTGGAGGAGCGACATGGCAAAAGTGCTGGTGGTTGGAGGAGCGGGGTATATCGGCGGGGCGGTGACGGAACTGCTGGGGGCGGAAAAGATACCGTTTTCGGTCTACGACAGCCTGGTGTACGAGCCGCACTATCTGAAGAAAGTGGATTTCATACGAGGGGACGTGCGCGATGTGGGGCGGTTGAGCGGGCTGCTGGCTGGGTGCACGCATGTGATATGGCTGGCGGCGATCGTGGGAGACGGAGCCTGCGAGGTGAATCCGGAGTTGACGGTGGAGGTGAATCAGGAGGCGGTGCGGTGGCTGGCCGAGACCTATCACGGGAGGACAGTGTTCACGTCAACGTGCTCGGTGTACGGGCAAATGGACGCAGAAGTGGACGAGGAGTCACCAGTGCAGCCGTTGTCGCTGTATGCCAGGACGAAGCTGGCGGCGGAAAAATGTTTGCATGAGGAGAATAGCTTGATCTTCCGGCTGGGGACCGCATTTGGAGTCTCGGACACGTATTCGCGGCCGCGAATGGACCTGGTGGTGAATTACATGACGACCAACGCGCTGACGAAGGGCGAACTGTCGGTCTTCGGCGGGACGCAATGGAGGCCCCTGGTGCATGTGAAGGACATCGCGCAGGCGATCGTCCACAACCTGGAGCGGCCCGTGCGGGGAGTGTACAACGTGGCCGCGGCGAACCTGCAGATCAAGGATCTGGCGGCGATGGTCAGCGGGATGACCGGATGCGAGATGAAATACACAGAGCAGAAGTTCCAAGACCAGCGCAACTATCACGTGAGCTGTAAGAAAGCGCTGCGCGACGGCATCTTTAGTCCGCACACGATGCGCACCGTACAGGACGGCGTGAGGGAGATCGCGGAACTAGTCGAACGGGGGCGGATCAAGCAAACCGAGGACGAGGTCTACTCCAACGTGCGCCACGCGGAAAAACTGAAAGCCTATGGGCAATTTGTCTAAAGAACCCACGCTCATTGCGGGCGGTTTCGCGGTAGACGACCGCGGCCAGGTGTCGTTCGTGAACGGGTTTGCGTTTGCGCCCGTCCAGCGGTTCTATCTGGTGGAAAACTTTTCGACCCAAGTGGTGCGGGCGTTTCACGGCCATCTGAGGGAAGAGAAGTTTGTCCTGGTTGTGGCGGGGTCGGCCATCGTGGCGGCTGTGCGGATTGATGATCCGGTCCATCCCGACCGGCAGGTGAAGCCCCAGCGCTTCGTTCTCACCGACCGGCAGCCGCAAATCCTGCACGTTCCGGCAGGCTACGCGAATGGATTTCGGCCGCTGGAGCCGAAGACGAAAATTCTGTTTTTTTCGACGGCCACGCTGGAACAGGCGCAAAGAGATGATTTCCGCTTTCCACACGATTATTGGGGAGCGAGCGTGTGGGAAGTAGAGTCGCGCTGAGCAGTCTGGTGCGAGATCCGCGCACGAGAAGCAGCCGCTTGGGAATAAGAAGTGATTCAGGGCAATCGGAACCGAGTTGGTGAGGAGAAAGATACGTGAAAAGAGTTCTGCTGCTCGGAGCTACGGGGATGCTGGGGAGTGCTGTTTATCGCGTTCTCAAGGATCAGTACGACCTCGTTCTGGGGGTCCGCAACCCGAGCAAGATTGCGCTGCTCGACCAGTCGTCCGAAGGAGCCGGTCGCTGCCGTACGATTGTTCCGTTCGATGCTGCGGCCGTCTATCGGGACTACGTAACCAAGCAGGAAGCTTCGAGCGGATATTTCGCTGAATTCCTGAGGTCCGCCGGGCAAGTCGACTTCGTCGTCAATGCCATCGGCGTGACGATCCCGTTCGCGCTTCAGGATCCCACGCAAACCTTTTTCATTAACGGCGCGCTTCCGCATCTTCTCGCTCAGCGGTTCGGAGAAAAACTCATTCACATCACCACCGACTGCGTCTACAACGGCACCAACGGCTTTCCGTACGACGAAGAATCGCCGAAAACACCTACGGACACCTATGGGCTGTCCAAGAGCCTGGGAGAGCCGGCAGGCTGTCTCACGATCCGCACGTCGATTATCGGTCGTGAGCTGGATGGTTGTACCGGGCTGTTGGAATGGTTTCGGCGGCAGGAAGGGCAAACGATTACCGGTTTCGCGGAGCACTACTGGAACGGAATCACCACGCATCAATTCGGGCGGATCTGTCACCAAATCATGGAGTCGCCCAACGGGTTTCCGCGACGCGGCGTTTACCACGTATTTTCCACGCCCATCTCGAAATACGAGATGTTGCTGGCGTTCCAAGAGAAGTACCGGGTCAAATGCACGATCCGGCCGGAATACGACAGGAAGCTGAATCGCTCGCTTGCCACCTGCAAGGATCTCAACGACAAATTGAAGACCCCATCGTTTCACGAAATGCTGGATGCGCTTCCTGAGTAATACACCGTGAAAAAACACTTTAGGCTAGTCACCCTGCTGGGTATCCGGCCGGACATTATCCGCATGCGGAAGCTGCTGCATCTGCTCGACGGCGGACAGGCGGCCAACGGCTATCAGCATCTCTACGTTCATTCTGGACAGCATTACGACGATTCACTCGATGGAATATTTCATCGCGAACTTCGTGTCCGGCGGCCGAAGCTCAATTTGGGAATTGGAAAAACGTTGAAGAAGAGAGGCAAGACCAGCCATGCCTACCAGGCTGCCTTGCTCTTTGAGAAGACCGCGCAGATGGTTGAACGGATACGACCCGACGCCGTTCTGTTTCTGGGGGACACGAATACTGTCCTTTCATCGATCGTCGTGGCGAAATATGGCGTTCCGGTGATTCACATCGAGGGAGGAGGGCGGAGCTTCGATTGGCGAATGCCAGAAGAAAAGAACCGGATCATCATCGATCATCTGTCGGACGCGATCTATTGTTATCTCGAGCGCTATAGGCAAATCCTGCTGGCCGAAGGAGTGCCGAAACATCGTGTTGTGGCTGTAGGAAACGTCATTGTTGATGCTTTAGAGGAGTTTCTGCCCGATGCACGGCAAAGAACAATTTTGCGGCGGCTTGGAGTCCAATCAGGGGAATATGCGCTCTGCACCCTGCATCGGGAAGAAAACATCGAGAACCGTTCGATGTTTGCCGCAAAAGTAGAGGGTCTCAGGAAGCTCTCGCGTCTGCTGCCTGTCGTGTTTCCTGTGATGCCGCGCGTACGCGCTCGGCTGCGAAGGTATGGGCTGGTGAATCTACTGAAGGGCCCGGGGATCATTTTGACCGAACCCCTTGGATTTCTGGATTTTCTCAAGCTGGAAGCGGAAGCGAGGATGATCGTTACCGACAGCGGCACGGTGCAAGAGGAAGCACTCCTCCTGGGCGTGCCCTGCCTGGTGACGCGGCGTTCCACCGAGCGCCCGGAGACCATTGCGGCGGGTGCAAGCATTCTGGCGGAAGGGAATCTATTTGTGAACGCCCAGCGAGTGTTGCAAATGGCGCCCCATTGGGACCGTACGGTCCTGAATCCGTTGGGGGGAAGTCCGAGCGAGCGAATCTACGACGATCTCTTGAAGCGGATTCGGTCCGGCTATTTTGCGGAGTCGCGAAGCCTGGCAATGCTCCAAGGGAATCAATTTGCTGGCGAGGCATACGGTCTCGCGCCGTGCAGTCTCCAGCACGCGTCCCCGCTGTCCGATAAAGCGCTGTGTGCTCGATGAGCGAATGGTGATATGCGGATTCTATTACTCGTCGATTGTTATCTTCCGAGTGCGAAATCTGGCGCCAAGCAGATGCGGGATCTGGCGGTGGAATTCCACCGGCAAGGTCATGACGTTATCATCCTCACCCCCAGCCACGAGATTGCCGAAGACGTGCAGGTCAGGCGGGAAGAGGGGGCGCGCGTCGTTCGGGTACGGACGGGGCAAATTCGGAGGGGCGGGAAGATCCTGCGCGCCCTGGAGGAGATAAGACTGTCCGGCACCGCATGGCGCCGGGCGGGACGATTCTTGCTCGAGAATCCCGCGGAGTTGATCGTTTTCTACTCTCCCACGATTTTCTGGGGCGCTCTGGTGCGGCGGTTGAAGACGCTGTGGGGATGTCCCGCGTATCTGATTTTGCGCGATATCTTTCCGCAGTGGGCTGTGGACGCGGGCCTGCTGCGCCGAGGTTTGGTGTGGTGGTACTTTCGCAAGAAAGAAATCGAGCAATATGAAGTTGCGGACAAGATCGCCATCCAGTCGCCGGCCAACGCAGAATATTTCACGAAAGAGTTTCCCTTACGGGAATATCCCCTGGAAGTGCTTTACAACTGGATGGTTGTCGAGGAGCCGGACTTGCCGTCGACGGATTATCGCAGGACGTTGGGGCTTCAAGACAAAGTCGTATTCTTCTACGGGGGCAACCTGGGAGTGGCCCAGGATGTGGACAACATCGTTCGCCTGGCTGCGCGCCTCGCCTGCCACCCGCATATTCACTTACTCCTCGTGGGCGAGGGCAGCGAAGTGCCCCGGCTGAAAAGACTTTTGGCGGCGAAAGCCCTGAACAACGTTCGGATTCTACCGCCGGTCGGGCAGCGCGAATATCTCGCCATGCTTTCCGAGTTTGATGTGGGTTTGATATCGCTGGACCGGAGGCTCAGCACGCATAACCTGCCGGGAAAGATGCTTGGATACATGTATTGTGGAATTCCCATACTTGCGAGCATCAATCCGGGCAATGACCTGTTTGACCTGATTGAGAAAAACAACACGGGCTTCTGTATTCGCAATGGGGAAGACGACACTCTGGCGGCCGCCGCTTTGAAACTGTCCAACGACCCAAAACTGCGAGCCGAAATGGGCGCCAATGCGCGCCGCTTATTGGAGCGGCAGTTTTCTGTTGCCTTGGCTGCCCGCCAAATCACGGCATTTGCCGCGCGGGCAAAAGCGAAGGTGGAACAGAGCGCCGTCTTCCAAACCGCCGATCACGCGTCGTTGTCCTAGAAGATTCACGCCCAGCAGAAAAATGCATGCTCGTCAAATGCCGTGCATTGGGCGGGAGCCTGATATGCCGCCAGGGGGTTTATTTCCGCAAGCGGACGCTGCTGTTCGATGCCGCATTGTGCGCGATTTATGCGGAGCGGATACGCATTCCTCCAAATGAGGGTTGTGAATTGTTCTGTGTTTTGGCATGCCCGCAGTGCGATGTGCTTGTGATCCCCTCTCCAAACCTTCCATTCCTTGCGGGTTCATAGAGTAAGAGCCAGGAGCCGCTCATGATGTGGAGAAGTAATCTGCTTGTCTTTGTCAGCGGGCTGTTGTGCGCGAGCATGCTGACCCGGCCGGTGCGGGACTTCGCGTCGCGTCACGGCTGGAAAGACTCGCCCGGTAACGGGCGGCATATTCACTCCCACGCCGTCCCGCGGCTGGGCGGCGTGGCCATTTATCTCTCCGTTGTCGGTGCCCTGGGCATCGTCAACATTGGCTTCGCGGCGGCTGGTATTTCAGCGCCCTACTCATTCCGAACGATATGGACTCTGCTGGGTGCAGCGACGGCAGTCTTTCTGCTGGGCCTGTACGATGATCTGCGATCCGTCAATCCGTATTGGAAAATCGGGGTTCAGTCGCTCGCTGCCTGTGTTGTCTATATGGCTGGATTCAGAGTCTACCGGATGGATTTCCTGGCCTCCGGACAGATTCTCAGTGGGGGACTCAGCCTATTGCTGACGATTCTGTGGGTACTTCTGATCACGAATGCATTCAACCTGATTGATGGCCTGGATGGCTTGGCGGCCGGATCCACGTTGTTGGCGCTGGCTGTAATGTTTGTGGTGGCGCTGTTCAGGCATGACGCGACAGTGAGCATTATGACCGTGGCGCTGGCGGGGGCGACATGCGGTTTCCTGCGCTTCAATTTCTACCCGGCGACAATATTTCTTGGAGATTCGGGCAGCCTGTTCATCGGGTTTATGTTGAGTGCCATTGCCCTGACCGGATCCGAGAAGGCGGCGCCTGGGGTTGCTGTGGCGATTCCGGTCGTCGCGTTCGGCCTTCCGCTTGTGGATGTCGCTCTTGCGATTGTCAGGCGTTTGCTTCGTGGCAGCCACTTGTTTTGTGGTGACGGTGATCACATCCACCACCGGCTGCTGAAGAGGGGTTTTTCCCATCGGGAAGCCGTCCTCCTCTTGTATGCCACTTCCGCCGGATTCGGACTTCTCAGCCTGACGTTGCTCAACGGCCCGCACCGGCTCGCGATGGTTTTGGCCGTGCTGGGAATCGGAGTTTGGTGCGGCGTACGCTATTTGAGATATGCCGAAATCGCCGAAGTGCAGGGCGTTGTTGCCTCGCTGCTGCAGCGAAGGCGGATGGTGGCCAACAATCTTGCGGTCCGGCAGGCTGCCGAGGCCTTGGAGTCGAGCTCTGATTTTGACCAACTCTGTGCGGTCGCGCGCAAGACCCTGGAACCTCTGGGTTTTGTGGGGTTGTATTTTCAGTTGGACGCGAAAGACGGCGCGGCCAGCGAGTGGTTTAGCCCCTTGCGGGACGATGGCAGTGGTGGCCTGTCGTACTTCTGGGGTGATGAATTGGCGCCCAGGCCGAAATGGGAGTTGCGCCTGGAGCTGGCTCTGCGGGAAGAGCAGAGCCTGGGCCAAATGTCGCTGTTTCGAGCCTCTTGTAACGAGCCCATCTGCGTGGATAACCATCTGCTGTGCTCGGCATTTCGGCTGGCCCTATCCGGCGCGGTCGACCGCGCCCTGGGCAACGTGTCTGCCCGCGCCCGAGAAAAGCAGTTGGTCGAGAACGCAACGCCTCATCGAGTGGCATCCGCATAGCCTCTTGGTGAAGTTTCCGGCACGATCGTCACGACGGCCGCGACCGGGCGATCGCGGGCCCTCGCCGCCGAAGCCATGCGACAACGTGAAACCCAGCCGGCTACGGGGCGGGCTTAAAGACGTCCTTCGCCAGGATCATCGCCGACATCGCCGTCGGCCATCCCGAGTAGAACGCCAGATGGGTAATCAGTTCGACGATTTCGTCCCGCGTCACGCCATTCTCCAGCGCAAACTCCAGATGAAAGCGCAGCTGCTCGGTGCGGTTGAGCGCCACCAGGGATGCCACGGTGATCAGGCTCCGGTCCCGCTTGGCCAAGCCAGGCCGTTCCCAAACGTCTCCGAAAAGCACCTGCTCGGTCAATTCCACCAGCTTGGGCGCTACGTCGCCAATCAACTCCCGTGCCACCGGCTTCTGCTGCTGCGATGCCATGGACCCTCCTGGGTCTGCCGCGCTGCGACCTTGCGGCATCCGTACGACTCTGCCGGGCTTCACCGCGCGCGAAGACGCCGAGATGATACATCGTTTTTCGCGCGTAGTTGAGCGGAGTTCAGGATGTTTGCCCGCACGGTAGCCCAACGGCCCGAGCAGCGCCCCGAGCGGGTCCCAGCAATCCCCTTGAAAGCGAAGCATCCAGTTGTAGCGCGGAGCGCGACACGAGTTACAGCGTGTGGTTTTTGACGATTTGCAGGGTCTTGGTTAGTTTGGCTGGGAGGCCTAAATTGAACTCCGCTACTAGCAGAAAACCGAGGAAAACCGCCTAACCCTACTGTTTCTGGCCACTTCCCTGAAAGCCCTACTGTAACGCTGAGGCAACTATGGTCAAGCTCGGACGCCAAAATCAAGGTTGATCTGGCAACAGTGATACAGTGATCGAGTAAGTTGAGCTTACTTTAAAGATCAGCGGACAGATCCTACTTACTTTTCCGGCGTTTCCCAACCAGTGCGAGATCCGTAAGGGAGAGCGATTGTCACTCCTTCGATCTGGCGAATTTTCCCGCCTTCGATCTTGAAGAATTCACCAGCCTCCACACTGGATGGTTTTCGTGCCACCGCCGGCATTGGTACCTTTCCCACGCCGGGAACGGCCGCCGACTCTACCTTTCCCGGATGATTGAACATGAGCATGCCCAACACGATTCCCATCTTCTCGTCGATCACTACGAAGCGCCGGGGATCGATCGACCGGATGTAGGTCCAAATTCCCGTGTTCATGTTTTCTCGAATTCCCATCGAGTCGGGCCGGAACGATCCCTTATCAAACCATCCCTTTGCGGTGGGATTATTCGTATCCTGGTATCCATCGAGGATGCGGTCGCACCTTGGATCGAACGGCACCATGTCACCCGAAGAATGAAGGATGCCTTCGAAATACAGATTCACGGCCTTGAGCATTTCCTGGCGGGGCGTCCTCTGGGAAACTTCGAGAGGTTGAAGCCAGACGGGGTTTGGCTGGCCACGTTTTTCAAGGGCTTCCGCGTCCTCTGCATTTCGATGGACGAGCGTTTCCGCCTCCGTGATCTTGCGGTTGACTACCCGCATGCGCAGCAGGAGGATCGCGGGCGTACCGTTTTCCCGGATCGTTGCTTCCAGCCCGGCCTGTCCCGCCTGAGGATCGGCGAAGTAAAGCTTGTAGGTTCCCATCCCGCTCATGGTGCCCCAGAGCGCAGTGCCGAGTTTCAGAGGAATCGTGTTCTCGGTGAATTTGACGTGATCTGCGACTGGTATCTGGCGGGGATCGTGCGCCGTGAGGGCCTTGAGGTACTGATCCACCAAACCTGTAAGGCAAGCGTAATCGCAAGAATGTTCGACGCTAGGGGTCGCCTCCCGTGCAGGATCTGGCGCCGCCTTGACGTGCAACGCGAAGACGAACACCAGCAATGCCGTCACGTTCGTGACTACTCGCAGCTTCATTCCCATGAGCGTGCTCCTTTTCTGCGGCCTTCGGGTGGGGCCAAGCATCGCACTTCACGCTCGTGGTTGCCTCAAGCGCCGGCCGCAAATGTTCCGTATGTTTTGAAGTCATTCCTTGCCGGAAAAAGGCGACCACCGAACCCGCGTCGACATTGAATCCTGCCAGCTGCTCCAGCCCGAGCCCATGCCATAGGGACATCGTTGGTAAACAGCTTCGATCCGCCGAATCTTCCCGTGCTCAACCCGGAACACTTCTGACATTTCCCAAGTCCACGGCGTAACAGGTCCCACCGTCACCGTGCGACCGTCAGGAATCTGAAACGTGCGCGTCTTGCCCGCCGCGTGATCGAAGAAGCCGAACGCGAACGCCAGTCCGCGTTCCGGATCGACAACGACGAAGCGGCGATCGCGAATCCGCGTCACAAAATGGAGCAACCCTGACTGAAACTGCTCCTTGCATCCCCACTCTGGCGAATAACTCAGATCCGCCCGGCGCCGTGCGTTGTCGACGGAATTCCCCTGTGCCGCGACCGCGTCGGCGGTATCCGCGGCGCGGTTGTTCGTTGCTTGCATGCCATTTTCAACGCGATCGCAGTCGTCGGTGAACGGATAGTCTCCCTTTCCGTCGTTGAGCTGCATCCCCGAAAAGTACATGTTCGCGGTCTTTACAAGCTCGGCGCGAGAAACGCGCTCGGCGGCAGGAATGGTTTCCGCAAACAGAGGATCGGGACGGCCGCGCTTTTCGAGATTCTCGGCTTCGCCCTTATTGCGAACCACGATCGTCTCGATCTCGGCGATCTTATGATTCTCGATTTTCAAACGAAGCGAAATCATGATCGGCTCGCCAGCCTCCCGCATCGTTCCGAAGAAGCCTACTTGCCCAGCTTGTACATCCTCCATATAAAACTTGTAGGTTCCCCTTCCGGTCGCGGTATTCCACAAACCGTCGCCGAGATTCAGCCGCTGGCCGTCTTCCGTGAATTTGACCGTCCGTGTAAGGGCTAGCCGCGACGGATCGGCCACAGCCAGAGCGTCGAGATAGCGATCGACGAACCCATCTAAGCACGCGCGATCACAACCCTTCTGTGCAGACCCGTTTGAGCGATCGCCAAGCGCTGGGGCCACCCGCAGTGCACCCACGACGGCGACCAGGAAAAGTGCGGCGCCCCCACCGATACAAACGACCTTACGGTACATGTGGTCCTCCTGCCGGAATTGGGCTCCATCACCCTTTTGCGCTAGCCGGCCCGCGGGCAAGCAAGCCGTATGCTATGTCGTGCTTTTACGATACGCAAGTACATCTCCGGGGGTACGAAAACCGACGATGGCCAAGGTGGTTACAGCTCGTTCTGTGCTTCCATGTCCCTTCACAGTTTTCTCCGCAGGAAATTTGCCGCTCGCCGACTGTCGAATTCGGGGTCGGAATAGACCGATACATCCTTCTCCTCATACGTCGGCCAATCGGTTTCTTTAATGTCATGCTTCACCTTGTATTCGTTCAAGAAGGATACGGTGTTTTGGAAGGCCGCGGGATCGGGTTTGGGATTGCCGTTTTTATGGAATTCTCGGACCGGCACCCAATGGGAATCCCTTGGTACGAAGCCACTGGTACAACTTTGCCGTGGACGGTGCCATTTCTCATCTCCACTCCATAAGACTCAGCGATTGGAGGATTCAGCCGAGCTATCCGAGGGAAGTGGCAACAGTCCTGGTAACAGTTCGTGAGTTCTAGCGATTTATCCGGGCTTTTGCTAGTTTGGCTGGGAGGCCTGGACTCGAACCAGGATAATCAGATCCAGAATCTGATGTACTGCCAATTGTACGACCTCCCAGCCGAGGGGGAGACAACAAAAAAGGCCGCAGGCGCGACCTGCATCTACTTTACTGGCCGACGGCGATTTCGTCAACCGCGCAGAAGGCCTGAAAAAATCTCCTTGCCATCCCGTCATTCCTCACCTCGGTCGCGCTTTGACCGGGGTGAGGAATTTGTTTGTGTATTGAGGTTGGCGCGAAAATGCAGCTCCCGCGCTCCGCTCGGGATGACCCGCCAACGAGTTCTTCCGCAGCCTGGTAACCCCTGAGGCGCGGATTGTGATTCTTTCCCCGCGCCGTCAGGGACGCCGCGGCGGAACCGGCACCAGGCGCTTGGCGCGGACGTAAAATTCGCGGTCGCGCCAGTGGATGCGCTGCGGGAAAAAGCTGGCGCACCACACCACAAAGGCAAACGCGTCGCGCAGCGGCAGCATCCACATCTTCGACCGCGCCAGCCGGTCTTGCATCCCTCGCGCCCCGGTCACCCAGGCCACTGCGCCACGCAGCAGCGCGTAGCCTGCAAGGTAGCCTGCCGCCACCGCGGCCGACGGAGCGATGGCCGCCGCCAGCAGCGCCCACGGCAGGCCTTGCGCAAAAATCAGGCCGAAGTGTCCCCCCGGGCGCGAGTAGCGAATGCTCAAATTCCAGCGCAACTGGTGGCGAAAGGCGCCGCGCAGCGTCTCGCTCGGGTAGACGATGTCCACGGGGAAGCGGCTCAGCTCGACGCGGTAGCCGCGGGCGGCGATGCGGTTGCCCAGTTCGTAGTCGTCGCAGAAAAAGTCGGCGAGCGCTTCGAAGCCGCCGATTTCTGCCAAGTGTTTCTTGGTGGTGGCCATCACCGCGCCGAGCATGAAGTTCACGCTGCCGCCGAGCCCGGCCACCAGCACCCCCGGCGCAAAATCGGTGCTGTTGCCCACCGCCTCGAGATCGGCGGCAAACGATCCGTCGGTCAGCCCGCGATACAAACACGTCACCCCGCCTACCTTCGGATCGCCAAACGGCGCGGTCACCGCGCGCAGGAATCCCGGCTCGACGCGCACATCGCTGTCACTCACGAGGACGATCTCGTGCCGCGCCTCGCGCGCCATCCGGCACAGCTTATTGACCTTGTCGCTGGCGCCCACCTTGTCCGAGCCGGTCAGCAGGCGAATCGAGCGCCGCGAAGCCTCGCCTCCGGAAAAATCGCGAATGACTCGCTCGATGACGGGAATGGCGGGATCGCTTGCGTCGGTCACGCAGAACAGGATTTCGAACTCGGGATAGTCCTGCCGGCAAAAGCTCGCGTAGTTTTCGTAGGTCTCGCGGTCCAGCCCGCGGATTGGTTTCAGAATGCTGACGGGCGGAGTGAAGCTGGGGGCAGTGCCGGAGGGAAGGTCCTCGGAAGCGGGAGTGTTGCCGCGAAAGAACCGCGCGGCGGCGATGAGCGCGATGACGTAGTAAGCCAGCGGCGCCAGCGCCAGCACCAGCACTGCGTCGCGAACTGCGGTCCAGGCGGCCATCCCGCTATCCTCTGTCCCGCTTATCACTTGCCCAGAAACACGAGTGTAACACCGATGCACACCAGCAGAACGCCGATCCAGCGTTGCGGCGTCACGCGCTCTCCCAGAAAGACCCTTCCACCCAAGGCGCCTGCGGCGTAGCTCAGCGCCGTGGCCGGAAAAACGAAGCTGACCTTGGCGAGCGACAATATGCCCAGCAGCGCAAAGAACGCCACGGCCATCATGGATACGCCCGTCCACATCCTCGGGAGCAGCAGCGCGCGCCCCACCACGCGGGCGATGGCGTGCGGACGAAAGTCGGTCACCTCGCCCATCGTCTTCATCGCGCGCGACACGCACAGCTCGCCGCCCGTGCCCACAAACACGATCAGGACGTACAGCACAAACCCGGTCATTGCGCGGAGTGCTCCGTGGTGCGCGGATGCGTGTGGCCCACCACAAACACGCCCGTGCAGATGACCAGCACGCCCGCCCATCTTGTAAGAGAGATGGTCTCATGCAACACGAAATGAGCCAGCAGCGCGATCAAGCCATACGACGCCGCCGAAGCAGGCTGCACGTAGCTGTAGTCCGCCCAGGAAAGCACCACCAGGTAGGCGACAAAAAAGGTGAGCAGCAGGCTGATGCCGATCCACACCGAGCCCGTCGTGAAGGCGCGGAAAAAGAAATGAAACAGCGCGGGCGGCGCCCAACCCGCCATCGCACCCACTTTCTTCATCCCCTTGCCCAGGAAGACGTCGCCCAGCGGGGCCACGGAGATCATGATCAGAATCAGGACGGCGGTTTTGAAGTGCAGGTTTTTCGCCGGCGTCATGCGCCTTGCGACTCGCTGGCGGTTTCCGCTCCAGGGCTCGCGTCCATCGGCGGCACGGCGACGACGGTCTTCTTCGCCACGCCCTTGCGCGCCACTTTCCGGCGGTCTGCGCGCAGCTTCAGGAAATCCACCGCCTCGTGATACAGGCGCTTGCGCTCGTGGCTGTCCCAGAGCGATTCGCGGACGATGCGCCAGGCCACGCGCGGCCGGAAGTAGTAGCTGTCGTAGAAGCGGTTAACCGCCTCGACCATGTATTCCTTCGACAGGCCGGGGTATTGGAGGTGCGGCAACTGGTGGCCTCCGGCATCGGTGATGGCTTCGCCGGCCAGGAATCCTTCGCGCGTGCCCCGGTCGTAAAGTTCCGTGCCGGGATAGGCGTGCGCCATGGAAACCTGAATCGTCTCGCAGTCCAGATCCTTGGCGAAATCGATGGTCTTCTCGATGGTGTCCTTGGTTTCGCCGGGCAGCCCGATGATGAAATAGCCGTGGACGTGAATGCCGACCTTCTTGCAATTCTTCACGAAGTTCCGGCCCATCTCGACGGTCTGGCCCTTCTTGATGTTTTTCAGAATTTGTGGATCGCCCGATTCAAAACCCACGATCAGCAGCCGGCAACCCGCGTCCGCCATGGCCTTCAGTGTCTCGTAGTCGCCGTGCACGCGCGACGTGCAGGACCACTGGAAGCCCACCGGCTTGAATTCCTTGCACAGGGCCACCACGCGCTCCTTGCGGATGTTGAACGTGTCGTCATCGAAGAAAAATTCCTTCGCCTGGGGGAACATCTTGTGCGCCTGCCGGAACTCCCGCGCCACGTTTTCCACCGAGCGCGTCCGCCACGCGTGGCCGGAAAGCGTCTGCGGCCACAGGCAGAAGGTGCACAGCGCGGGGCAGCCCCGCGTGGTGTAAAACGAAACGAACGGGTGCAGCAGGAACGGCACGTTGTATTTCTCGATGGTCAGGTCGCGCTGGTAAACCTCGGTGGCAAACGGCAGCGCGTCCAGATCCTCGGTTTGCAGTTGAGGCCGCGACGGGTTATGCACCACCTTGCCGTCCTTCAGGTAGCTCGCGTTGCCGATTTCCGCCAAAGGCTTGCCCTGCGCGTACTCGACCACCGCATGGTCGAACTCCCCCCGCACGATGAAATCAATGTCCGAGCCAGCCAGCAGGCTCTCTTCCGGCTTGATCTGCACGTGCGGCCCCACGAAGGCGATCTTCAGGCCCGGCTTGGCTTCCTTCATCGCCCGCGCCATGCGCAGGTCGCTGACGAAGCCTACCGTCGAGGTGAACAGAACCACGAATTCATAATCCCGCGCGATGCGGACCACTTCGGCCGGAGAAATGTGGTGCGGCGGGCCGTCGAGCAGCCGGCTGCCCGGCAGCATCCCCGCGGGATACGCCAGCCAGACCGGATACCAGTAGGATTCGATCTCGCGCGTGGCGGGCCAGCGAGAGCCCGCTCCGCCGTCGAATTTCTCGAAGCTCGGAGGATTCAGCAGCAAAGTCTTCATCACGGACGGCATGAATGTGGCTCTCCCTCAGGCACGGACCAGAAACGGCACCGTGAAGCGCAATCACGTCATTTTACTTGATTTCCCCGCAGCCCCCAAGCTTTCTCGGCGCTGGTTGCTTAGAAACTTTTGCCCCACCCAATCCTCTCCCAATGGAATAACAGAACCTGAATTCCGCAATTGCCTGTGTCCCGCCCGCCGCAGCCAGCCTGCATTCCATGGGTTCCCATCGATTGCCGTCACTTTGGCGAAGTTGTTATACAGAGGACGCAGAGCCGCGGAGAGTACACCGGGCAAGAAGTTGCTCCTTCCGGGAACATCCTGTACAGCGCGGCAATGGGATTGGTTCTGTTGTGCCGGCATCGGGTTCTGCCACGGCTTCTACGGAAAAAGCTTCGCCAGTTGCCCGGTCGCCTGCAGCAGCGTGAGGTGGGCCTGCTCGCGGGCGAAATCGGCCTCCAGAAAGCTCACCCATTTGTCGCTTTCTTCCAGCCGCGCCTGCTCGATTTCCTGCAGCGTGGCGCGCCCTTCGTCGAATTTCGCCTGCGTCAGTTGCAGCGTTTCCTGGGCCAGCCGCAGGTCCAGCCGCGCCACTTCGCGCACGGCCTCGCGCTCGCGCACGCTGCGCGCCTTCTGCCGCACGTCCAGACGGACTTGCTGGCGCTTGTTACCGAGAAGCAGTTCGGCGGCGTTCAATTGGTTTTTGGCCAGCGCTACGTTGGCCGAGGTCTTCGCGGAGAAAAGCGGGATCGTCACCTGCAGGCCGATGTTGACGTTGTTGCGCTCAAAGCGCTTGTAAAATTCATCGTAATTGTTGAATTTGCTCAACACGCTGTACTGGCCCACCAGGTCCACGGTGGGGAAGTAGCTCCAGCGCGCGCCGCGCAGCAGATGCTCGCGGGCCGCCCGCTCGTTTTCCGCTTCGGCCACGCTGCGGTCGTTCTGCAGGGCCAGGCTTACGATCTCGCTGTCGGGCTGGTCGGTCGCCAGCGCGGCGTCGAAGGCGGCGGCGTCGGTTTGGACTTCGATGGCCTGGCCGTCGGGAATCTCGGTCAGGTCGCGCAACTGCGCCTCGAGCGCTTCTTCGCGGTCTTCCAGCCGGATGATGCGCTCCTGGATGCGCGCCACCATCAGTTCGCTTCGCGTCACTTCGATCGGGAGTTCCTGGTTGGCGGCCAGGCGCGCGCGGACCAGTTCGAGGATCTTGGCTCCGCTGGATTGTTCGCCGCGCAGCAGTTCCAGCGAGTGCCGCACCTTGCTCAGCTCGAGATAGACGCTGGCCGCGCGGACGATGACGTCGTCCCGCGTGCGGTCCATCTCGAGTTTCTGGTTCTTGGCCCGTTCCTCGGCGGCGCGCTGGTCGCCCTTCAGCAGGGGATTGAACAGCGTCTGCGAATAGTCCATCTCAAAAACGGATGGAGCCTGGCCGCCGGGCAGCTACGGGAAGCCGTGCGTGTACGCCATGCCCGCGCCGGTGTACAGATTGGGCCGAAACGCCGCGCGATCCACGCGCGCCTCGCCCAGCGCCACGTTGTACTGCATCCGGGCCAGTTTGAGTTCCCGGCTGTTTTGCAGCGCCAGCGTCACGGCCTGCTGCAGCGTCAAGGTCCCCGCCCCGTCCTGGCCGCGCGCCGGCGCCGCCAGCAGAAGCGCCAGCATCCCGGCGACCGCCGCCCAGCCGCGGCGCCGGCCTGGTCTCTGTCTGTTATACAAATCTCCGCGCCCCCGCG
>VFSW01003466.1_pt1 | contig 23658 bp, 24 predicted proteins | sample 5358111 | NCBI WGS metagenome assembly VFSW01 (sample SAMN11554181, study PRJNA540505) | mine drainage metagenome | isolation source: sediment from site ElyBrook_90M | place: USA: Ely Copper Mine, Vershire, VT | collected 2017
GCGGCGAACGCACCGCACCATCCAGGGCCAGCGCCTGCACCACAGCCGGAGGCCTGCCCGCGTCGATCGGCACTCCCAGTGCATTCAACACCCGGCCCATCAATCCCGGCCCTACTTCAATTTCCGGGCGTGCGCCCAGTGCCGTCACCGTATCCCCATAGCGAATACCTTCGGTGCTTTCGACCGGCATCGACAACACATTCGAACCACGAAAGCCGATAACTTCCGCTGAATGCGCGCGGCCAAACTGATCCATAATCTCGCAGCACTCACCAACCGAGGCCAGCGGTCCGAACGATTCAATCGTCTGGCCCACCGACTCGGCCACCTGCCCGCGCCAGCGCCACGGCTGCCCACGGTGCAGACGCGCAAAATAGCGGTCTAGAAGTGCCGTCATGAGTACACCTCGGGCTCGTCTTTCGCGGGTCTGACGGCGGAACCTGCAGCCTCGGTGTTGCTTCCGCCCGCGCGGTCGAAGAACCCACGCTCGATCTCGGCAAGTTGGGCACGGATACCCAAATCCACAGAACCCAGCTCCGTCTCAATCACGCAATCGCCCAGCCGCATATCCTCGCCCGGGAGCACCGTAGGCTTGAGCGACAGATTCGGCACCAGGCCGATGGCTTCGGTCCACAAATCCAATTCAGCAGGAGGAACAAGCAGCCTTACCTGGGTCGTCTTCGAGAGCTGCCCCAGCGCCACACGCACCGCGCCCGTCAAGAGCAGCGGGTCCATCTGCGCTTCGCGGCGAAGAATGCGCGCCGCCACAGCCAACGCCAGCTTCACCACCTCATGCTCCACCGCATGCAGGTAACGCTCGCGCTCCTCGGAGAAGTGTTCCATAAGCGCCGCAACCTGTTCGGCAAGCCTCTTTTCCCCCGCCGCTCGGGCTGCGGCGTGCACCTCGCGCTCAGCCTGACGGCCCTCCTGAAGACCCTGCTCGCGGCCCGCTTCAAAGCTGCGGCGCGTCTCCTCGGCCATCCTGCGCTCGAATTGCGCCTGCAGACCTTCTTCGAAGTTCGCCGATGCCGAGACCGGCAGCCCGTTACCCGTCCTGTTGGCGGATTCCTGCCCCGCTTCAACCAACCCGTCCCACGCCGGCAAAAGCGCGACAGCAGGCTCCGGTCCCGCAGGGTATTCAAACACCTCGATCACCGCCGTCTTTCCTGCTCGCATCGCCGGTCCTTTCTCCTGCGGGATCGTGTCCATGAGCTTGCTCGAACGCTCGTACCGCCTCAAGCCAGCATTTCGTCGCCTGTCTCAAGTTTCAGAACCACCTTGCCCTCGGCCTCCAGCCGCCTGGCCAGGTTGAGAATCTCCTGCTGCGCCTGGGCCACCTCACGCGAACGCACCGGACCCAGCACTTCCATGTCTTCCTTCAACATCTCCACAGCCCGCGAACTCATCGACTTGAAGATCTGGGCGCGCAGTTCCTCGTTGGCCCCACGTAAAGCCAGTGCCAATTGCCGCTTGTCTACCCCGGAAACAATCTCGCGGATGGTTGCAGCCGGCACCGTCACCAAGTCCTCGAAGGTAAACATCAGGTTACGGATGCTCAATGCCAGTTCCGGTTGCCCCTCCTCGATGGTTTCGAGAATCTTCTTTGACTCCTCGGCGTTGAGCCGGTTCAGCAGATCGGCCACCGCCTTGAAACCGGAGTAGCTCTTGCGCGCCGTATCGCCCACGCTTTCCAGCCGCCGGTGCAGAATATGGGCTACTTTCTGCGCCATCTCCGGAGAAAACTGCCTCATCTCGGCCAGCCGCTGGATGGAGACCACTTTGTGGTCCTCGCTCAGGTTGTCCAGCACCATTGATGCCCGCTTGGGATCTAAGTGCGCCAGCACCAGGGCGATGGTCTGCGGATGTTCGGAGTCGAGCAGCTTGCCCAGTTGTTGAGGATCAGTGCGCTGCAGCTTGGCAAGATTTCCCTGCGCCGCCTCCTGCGACCGGCGCACCAGCATCAGAAGATCGTCCGCGCGCTCTTTCCCGAAGGCCTCGACCAGCAGGCGGCTGGCGTAGTCCAGTCCTCCGTGAACCATGAAGTTCTGCGTCTCCAGAAGCTCCCAGAACTCCTCTAGGACCTCGGCGGAAAGCTCGGGCGTGATGCCGCGTAGATCGGCCAGCTCTTCGGTGAGCCGCTGCACATCGGCCTCCGGCAGATCACGGAGAATCTCCTTGGCCAGATCTTCTCCCACGGCCACCAGCAGAATCGCAGCCTTGCGCACGCCGCCGACGCTCGCTGAACGGCGGCGTCTTGCTGTCCCGGTCTCGTTTTCCTGCTCCGCCAAGGTCCTCGCCCTTTCGCCTTCCGCTTTCATGGGTGCTGCTGTTTCAGTTCGCCCGGTCCTGGCTTCCGCACGCTACTCGGAATGAATCCAGCTTTGCAACAGGCGCGAACTTTGCGCCGGTTCGCGCTTCAGATGGCCGCTCACCTGCTCAAGAATCTCCTGCGCTCTCAACCGCTCCGGATCGGGCAAGACTGGCTCGGGTGGGTTAAATACAGGCGGTACCGCAATCGGGGCCTGCCCCGGCAACTCCCTGGATGCTCCCCTCGTTGCCGGCCTGATTCCTGCACTGGGCGCCGTCCGCGCCAGCCGCAGAGCAGGACGAACACCAAAAGCCAGCACAACCAGCAATCCAACGAGCAGCGCCACGTATTTCACCAGCACAGGAGAATTCTCGACCTTGTCCAGCAACTGGCTGGGTAGCGAGGCTGGCTGTTGCAAACGGTTGTCTTCGAAAGCCAGATCCTGCACCGTCAGCATGTCTCCGCGTGCGGCATCAAACCCCGCTGCAGCCTGTGCCAACGCGGTCAGATTTCTCAATTCATCGGCCGAGCGGGGCTGCCACTGACCCGCCGAACCTTTCGATGCAGGCCGGATCAGGCGGTCATTCACGACGATTGCAGCCGTCATCCGCCGCACCCTTCCCGGGCCCTCAACCACGTGACGCACCGTCTTTGATACGCCATAGGTTCCAGATTCAGACTTGGCAGTTTGCGGCGGCGTGGTTTGTCGCGGATATACGGGCAGCGCCTGCGAGTTGGGCGCGTTTGAGGCGGCGCCGGGAACTCCCGCAGCCACTGCCTGCGGGCCCGTCGACTGCTCCGTGCGCTGCATCGAGAGCGTCGCTGTTTTCTCCGGGTCGTACGTCTCCTGCGTTTCATCAGAGGCAGCCGGATCATAATCCAAAGTGACTGCGGCGCGCACATTCCCCGCGCCCGTCACCGGCTCCAGGGTCGAGGTCAGTTTCTCTTCGAGGGCCTGCTCGGCAGTCAGGCGCAGAGACTCAGGTGTCTTGGGCCCCAGTGGCAGGTTGCCTGCCCCGTCCACCAGCACCACGCGGTCCGGGGTCAGGCCGTCCACCGCCGAGGCCACCAAATTGCGAATCGCTTCCGGCTCTCCATCCGCCAGAGAGCGGTGGCGCAGCTTCAACACCACCGAGGCCTTGGCCGGGCGCTCCTCGTCTCGAAACAGAGAATCGTGAGGCAGCACCAGATGCACACGAGCCGATTCGATATCGGAAAGAGTGCCCACGGTATGCTCCAGTTCGCCTTCCAAAGCGCGCTGGTAGTTGACTTGCTCGTCGAACTCCGAGCCGACCCAGTTGGGCTTGTCAAACAGCTCAAAGCCCAGCCGTCCGCTCTTCACGCCACCCTTGGCTGCGGTCGCCAGGCGCGCCTTGTCCAACTGCGTAGCCGGAACCAGAATGCCCGTCCCGTTGGCCGTCACTTCAAAGGGAATCTGCGCCTGCGTCAGCGTCAATCCGGTCTGCCGCGCGTCGTCCGGTTCGAGGCCTGCATACAGCGTGCGCCAGTCGGTGCGCAGGCCGTACCACAACAGTCCGCACACCATCGCTGCCAGCAGCGCCGCGGCCACCATGGCTCCGCTTCGTTGCGCGCGCGGCATCGAAGCCCACTGTACACGCCCTCGCGTCCACAGTGTTGACAGCCCGCCAAGCAGTTGCCCCTGCCCTGCTGCCGCCGCATTTCTATCCAACTGTGTCCCTGTCGTGGCCATGATCCCCGTATCCCGCCGCTCTCAACAGAATCTCTGCGTCATCCCTAGAACTGCATTCCCATCACGCTCTGGTAGGCCTGGACTGCCTTGTTGCGTACCGAGAGAGCCAGTTCGAAAGCCATGCTTGCCTTCTGCGTTGCAATCATCGCCTGATGCACATCCACGCCCGAGCCGGTCATCAGCCCGTCCACGGTGGTGCGCGCGGTACTCTCCAGCGCATTCACCTGGCCTACGGCATCGGTGAGCAAGCTGCTGAACGGCGGGGCTGCGGTGTTCGGGCCGCTGGCCTGGTTCATTGCTTCCGTGAGGCCGCCGACACCCGATGTGGATGAGGCTGCGGCTGAGATCGCGTTCATTCCGATAAGCATTCTTCCTCCATACTGCCGCCCATGAATTGCCGTCTCGCAGGGTCTGCGCCCCACGTTGCTCTGCGGCACGGCACCTACGACTTGGCAATCTCCAGTGCCGATGAGATCATGCCCTTCTCAGCCTGCACGGCAGAGCTGTTCAGACCATATGCACGTGTTGCCCCCATCAGGTCCACCATCTCTGTGAGCGGGTTAATGTCCGGATAGGCGACATACCCGTCCGGTCCCGCATCGGGGTGTCCCGGGTCGTAACGCTTGAGTGGAGGTGCGGGGTCCTCGACCACCTGCGCGATCTGCACGCCCGGCGCCACTGCGTTCCCCGTGGCCAAAGCCAGCGCCGGAAGCACGGCCGCGCCTGTTGCAGACGAAGCCTCCGTGGCGTCTGTCAGCGAATTGAGAAATCCGGGATCTCCCTGATTGGCGGCGAACACCACCATCTGCCGGCGATAGGGGCTACCCGATTCTGTGCGAGTGGTCTCGGCGTTGGCCATGTTAGCCGCCACCACCTCGGCGCGCATTCGCTCGGCCTGCATCGCCGAGCCCGAGGTCTCCATCAATCCAAAGAGATTCATCGCTCCTGTTCCTTCCGCCGGTTATCTGGCTGCCTTTACTTGTCGGCGTGAATGGCGTCCATGACACGCTGGTACTCCTCGCGTAGCAGGGCGACACCGGTCTTGAACTTCAGTTGCGCCGCGGCCAGATTCAAGCTCTCGCGGTCCATCGAGACATCATTCCCATCCGGCCGTGCAATCAATCCATCCACGGCCTTTACGCGCACCTGCCGTACCCCGCGTCCTTGGTCCACTCCATCCAGCGCGTCGCGCATCTCGGCCTCGAAGTCCATGCCAAGTGCGCGGTAGCCGGGTGTATCGATGTTGGCCATGTTGGCTGCCGTCAACTTGGCCTCGGCAGTGGCCAGATCCATGTAGCGTGCGACTTGGTCGCTCAGCCGGGTTTCGAACTGCATCTCCATTGCAATCCCTCCTCGCATTTGTCCGTAGCCTGCCAGGTCTCAAGCCCCGGCCCGCGCACCGGAGAACTCAATTCACCGTCATGCCAAAATCAATCTCCTGCGCAGTCAGCAGGGGCGCATCGCCAGCCAGGATCGCCGCCCGCTCCAGGACGTGCTCCAGTTCGCGGACGTTCCCCGGCCATGTGTGGGCAGCCAGCTTGGCCAAAACGCCCTCATCGATCCGCTTCACAGGCTCCTCGCGGCCCATCTGCTCCAGAAAGTGGTTCACCAACACCGGCAGATCCTCCGTGTGCTCGGCCAGGGCCGGTGTGCGAATAAGAAACACAGCCAGCCTGTAATAGAGGTCGGCGCGGAAGGTGCCCGTCTGCGTGTGCTGAGCCAATGGGCGGTGCGTGGCGGCCACAATGCGGACATTCACCTTCACTGTTTCGTTATCGCCCACGCGCTGCAATTCACCGCTCTCGACAAAGCGCAACAGCTTCGATTGCAGCGCCAGAGGCATCTCGCCGATCTCGTCCAGAAACAGCGTTCCACCGTCGGCGGCCTCAATCCGCCCAACGCGGCCCTGTACCGCGCCGGTAAAGGCGCCGCGTGTGTGCCCGAAAAGCTCCGCCTCCAACAACGCCTCGGGAATAGCGGCGCAGTTGATGGCCACTAACGGCTTGCGGTTGCGTGTCGAGAGCCGGTGCAATGCCTCAGCAACAAGCTCTTTGCCGGAGCCGGTCGGTCCCTCAATCAACACCGGAGTCGAACGCGGAGCCACCAGCCGGATGCGGCGGCTCACCTCCAGCATGCAGGGCGCATTCCCCACCAATTCCGGAAGGCGTTCGCTGGTCGCAGGCTCTTTGGCTTTGGCGGGGAGACTATCCGCCACTGGCCGTGCGATCACAACGCCCGCATTGGATTGCTCTGAACTCTGCGCTGCGCTGTGTGCCTTTGGGATAGGGTTCTTCGAGGCTGGAATCGATTGTGTCTCAGCGTGTGTCAAGGACGATGTCCGACCCACCGCAGGGTTTGCTCCGGGCAGCGCAGGCGCTGTGTTCCACGCCGCGGTGTCTGTATCCTGGCTGCGGCGCAGAGCGTAGAGCAGTTCCTGGCGATGAGGGCCGCGCGGGCTCTCGTGGCAGATTGCCCCATCCGCGGTCACAAGGTCCACTTCGGGAAAGAAGGACCGGAAATCCTTGAGAAATTCGACAAGGTCCAGATCAGGAAGCCACGAATCGACGATGACAGCTTCAGGAGCGGCGGTCTCGGCTTCGGTCCACGCCTGGGCGCCTCCCTCAGCCTCGCGCACCTGCCAGCGCAAGCCGGTGAGAATCTCGTTGAGCCGCTGACGAAAGCTGCGGTCAGCACTGGCCACCAGCGCGGTACGCGGCCGCACGCGAGGGGCTGTGGGAAGAACTGGAACCGGAAAAGCTTGCATGTGCCTACTCCTTCAATTCGAGCAATGTGCGCCGCAGGGTGCGGGTCTACTGCACTTCAGCCGAGCAACCGACAGAAAGCGGTGCCAGCGACGGTCCAGCAACTGGCTGGGCGAGGGCAAGCTCGCTTTCAGCGGGGATGATGTACCCCTGTCCCCGCACCGTCCGAATGAGTTTTCCGGGGGCCGGATCCTTGAGTTTGCGGCGCAGATAGTTCACGTAGACGTCTACGATGTTCGTGGTCTGCACCGGTTCCATGTTCCAGACCGAGTCCAGAAGTTCGACCCGCGAAACCGAATGTCCACGATTGAGCAGAAGATGTTCCAGCAGGGCCAAATCGTTATTGGTCAGCTCAATCGTCCGGCCGGCACGGCGTGCGGTGTGATCCAGCCGGCTCACCTCAAGGTCGCCGGCGCGCAACAGGAGCCGCACCTCGCGCTTGCGCCGCAGCAAGGCGCGGCAGCGGGCCCGCAGTTCATAGAGACTGAAAGGTTTGGTCATCAGGTCGTCGGCGCCGTGGTCCAGGCAGCGTACACGCGTATCCACCTCCTGCCGCGCGGTCAATACAAGAACCGGAAGGTCGGCGTCCAGTGCCCGTACTTCGTCCAGCACCTGCTCGCCGTCCTTGATGGGCATATTCAAATCAAGAATGGTCAGGTCCGGCATCTCTTCGCGAAATGCCTCCACGGCGGCCGCTCCGTCATGCGCCACGCGGACGTGATGCCCGTCGGCCTCCAGGCCGCGGCTCAGGAACAAACCCAGCGCCTTATCGTCTTCGGCGATCAATACCCTCATGGCAACCTTTCATCCAGGGGCCGCCGCAATCCTCGCCGCCCGCTGATTCCCTGCTTGTGGCCGTCAGGCTTAGGGTGCACTAACCTGCGGCACCCCTCCACCATGCTTGGCGACGGAAAGGAACTCAAGACAGATGAGAGAAAAGAAATGGATTTGATTCCGCAAATGGAATCGTTTGGGAGGCAGTTTCAAAATGGTGATCGGCGCCGGAGCCGCCTGGCTTCATTTCGGCACGATATCCTGGAGGGCGATGCGGTTTCCCTGCCTCCTCCCAGGAGCACGATCTGTACGCTCCCCCTTTTGGAATGGGCAGCCTGACCGAAACTCCCGAAACCGCGCATAAAAGAAGAAAATGCGAAAAAGGCTGTTGCGGTTCGCTTTTTATTCGCTATAATTTGCTCTTATTGATTCTATTGGGCTTATGTGCTTATTTCCGCTTTACTCTCCATATTTTGTGATTTTAAGTTGTTTAGAATCAATAACTGTTAAGAGATTTGGGGCACAAATTATTGACATTTGGTAACCAATCTAATGGTTTCTTTCTATTTTTGAGGTCAATCACTACATCTAGTGGACAGGGCCCTTCTTGGCCAATCGCTCCTGCTGGGCGGCTTTCTTCTCTGCCTTTTCTCGATCTTTGAGTAGCTTCTTTTCAGCCTCTCTCTGATCTCTCAACACTTTCATCTGCTCCCGGTATTTCGCCTGCGCTCCCGCAACATCGAACACTCTCTTCTTCTCTTTTCCGAGAAACCAGCCAATGGCGACAGAGAGATTGTCGGTCCAAACATCGTTCGGAACGCCACTGACCGGTTGAAGCACTTTGATCTGTTTTTCTTCGCCAGCCTTCGGCCTTGGAAGTAGCCAGTCCCCTACGGTGTACATGAACTTCGACCAGTCGCCTGTTGAGGGGTGCATGCTTACCGCCAAGATGTGGAATTCTCCGAAACGGTATGGACGAGTTTTCCCCTCTTCACCTTTCCCATTCCGGGTTTTCTGCACTTCCACGATGAAGAAGTCCTCGGGATAACACCTCAGGGAATTCGATGCTATCAGTGCAATACCCTTCTCCATCCGCTGCAACTTCACCTGAATCGTGACGTCGAGATTCGCCTCTGCGGTAGATTCGAGTTTGAAATCGAAGGGGCGATCACCAACTACAGGAACCTGGTTCCATCCGACGAGCGAAGCTACGACTCTGGATTCAAACGCAGCTTCAGCAATCAGACCGCGAAGCCCTCGCTGCGAGATATCACCTGACCTCGCGATCGCGTCAAGAATGAGTTCCCACTGAGTGTTCCATTTCAATTCCAATGAGTGTGCCGGAAGCCTCTTACGGAGATTTCGACCAACTTCCTGAACTTCGTCGTCCGAGAGAGTTTCTAGGGCACGTAGAACTTCATCAACTTTTTCAGTCATGCTTCCCCGGTCGGCCTGGTGGTTCCGACTTGAATTTGCGCACTTCGCTAAGCCGCAGAAAGACGCGGCCACCAACGCTCAGGACCTGAAAACGCCCCTTCTTCACCAGTCGCGCAATAGCGTGGCGAGAAACGCCCCTGACCCGCGCAGCCTCAGCCTGTGTGATCCAATCGGAATTTTTCAATTCGGCTGTAGAATGGGTTGACAATGACAACCCATTTCGGGTATGGTCTTTTTCAGTCATACTGGAATGTATCCATGCCTCGAAAGCTGCCTAACACGACGCTAGAAACTCCCATTGGTGATGTTCCCATTAAAATTCCTGACCTAGAACCGCCGCTTGTGGTCCGCGAAGACCACCCACGGCATCTCCTCGACTTGGAACCGGCATACGTCACACCGCTAGGCGCAGCTTACACAGCGGACTCTCTTGAAGTACTTCGAGGTCTACCCGCGAGCAGCGTCAACCTAGTGGTGACTTCGCCACCGTATGCACTTCACTTTAAGAAAGCATACGGCAATGCAACCAAGGACAGCTACGTCAATTGGTTCCTACCGTTTGCAAGAGAGATTCTTCGTGTATTGGCGGACGATGGTAGCTTCGTCCTGAATATAGGCGGGAGCTATAACAAAGGGACGCCCACGCGATCCGTATATCACTACAAGCTGCTGATCGCATTGATCGAAGAGGTGGGATTCCATCTCTCACAAGAGTGTTTCTGGTATAACCCCGCCAAGATGCCGGTGCCTGCTGAGTGGGTGACTGTTCGCCGAATACGGATTAAAGATTCAGTCGAGTACGTCTGGTGGCTGTCAAAAACCCCATGGCCGAAAGCGTCAAATCTAAAGGTCCTCAAAGAATACAGCGAGGACATGCTCCGTCTGAATCGTAATGGGGTACGAGAGACTATCAGGCCGTCTGGACACGTCATTCGCCAAAGCTGGGACAAAGTTCATGCCGGGGGAGCCATCCCTGCGAACATTGTGGAAGAACCAATGAATGAGGCAGACTCGCTGCTGAAATTCGGAAACAACTCTGCAAATGATGGGTACACGATGATGTGCAAGAAAGCCGGATTGACCATCCATCCCGCGAGATTTCCTGCGGCTCTTCCCTCCTTCTTCATCAAACTATTGACCGATGTCAACGACCTCGTCCTCGATCCGTTCGCCGGATCGAACACTGCTGGTGCAGTTTCGGAAGGGTTGGGGAGAAGGTGGGTTGCATCCGAAAAGGTCGACGAATACGTACAGGCCAGCAAGTTCCGCTTCAGGGCTGCGATCGAGCAGCCCAACCTGTTCTGACGCAATCCAATTGAGGGAATCACTTTCCTTCGCTGGAGGAGCAATGCCCATCAACGATATTCTTGCCGTTCTCGACGAACGAACGACCGCGATGAGTATCAAGGAATGCGCTCGTCTTCTAGGGGTGGACCACAGTACGCTGTATCGTCACGCCAGAAGCGGAAGATTTCCCACCTTTCAGATCGCTTGCACGATACGGATCAACCCTGCGGAGCTTGCTGCTTATATCCGAGCGACGAGCAACGTCTCGACGCAACCCGTTGACCAGCGAAGGCGCAGAGTCTATTAGCTGTGAGAGGTTTTATTCAATTTCACATCTTAACCGGCGGATAACTAACTCGGTACGCGATTATATTATTCGCTTTTACTTCGCTTTTCGTGCTATATTCCCATCATTGGTGATACTCTCCAAAATTCTGGGAGCCGCGATGCAAAGACCCGCCGTTTCCGCACAAGTCTCCAAAAGTCAGATATATACGGACGTTCTCTGTATAAACGCGCATCGAATTTGAACCTGCTTCGTTTAAAACGCGAATCTAGAGTAGCTTATTTAGATTCAACATCTTACGAAGGAGAAGCGAATATCAATTATTCGCTATAATGCGCCCATGGCTGTCACCCGAAGGCAAAAAGAGATTCTCGATTTCCTTGAGTCGTTTGTCACCCGCAACGGCTATTCCCCTTCGTTTGAGGAGATTGCGCGCGGCATGGGGCTGAAGAGCCTGGCCACCGTCCACAAGCACATCACGAATCTTGAGAAGAAGGGATTGCTCGACCGCGTCCACAACCGCAGCCGCTCAATCGACGTCTTGCCGCCCGGCGCCCGTTCGAGGTCGAGTGACAGGCTCCCGCTGGCCGGCAGAATCGCGGCTGGACTTCCGGTGGAAACATCTGAAAACCCGGAGAGCATTTCATTGCACGACGTGGTGGGTAATCGCGACGTCTTTGCCCTTGAGGTTCGCGGCGACTCCATGCGCGACGAGCACATTATCAATGGCGACTACGTGCTGGTGGAACGCACACGCACCGCCCGCCAGGGCGAGATCGTCGTGGCCCTCGTGCGCGGATCGGAAACGACTTTGAAGCGCTTTTACGCGGAAGGAAGCCGGGTGCGTTTGCAGCCAGCCAATATGGAGATGGAGCCCATCTACGTTCCGGCCGCGCAAGTGGCTATCCAGGGCCGGGTGCTCGGTGTGCTGCGCAAGTACCGGTAGACCGTAAAGAAGGTGTGGAATCCATTTCTGCACCCGGCGGCAGTCCCCGAGAATGCGGCGTTGGCACGATTCGTCGTGCGTCTTGTCGGAGTCTCCGCCGCTCACTTGCATGATCTCGCCCGATGTCATGCGCTATTTCGCTGTAAGTCCGGAGTTGAATCGTGACGGATTCCTTTGACTACGAAGCCATCGCCAAGATGATCGATCACTCGCTGCTCAACCCCACCCTGACGACGCAGGAACTGGAAGAAGGTTGCGCGTTGGCGGTTCGCTATAACGTGGCAAGCGTCTGCATTCTGCCCTATTACCTGGCCAGATGCGCAGAGTTGCTAGCGGGAACAACGGTCCACGCCAGCACGACCATTGGCTTTCCGCATGGCGGGCACTCCACCGCAGTCAAACTTGCCGAGGCGCGGCAGGCGCTCAGCGACGGTGGGCAGGAGTTGGATGCGGTGATCAACATCAGCAAGGCACGGAGCGGCGATTGGCAGTATGTGCACGATGAACTCGCCGCACTGGCTGAGGTCACTCATGCGGGCGGAGCGAAGATCAAGGTGATTTTTGAGAATGCCTATCTCGATGATGCTTCAAAAATCCGTTTGTGCCAGATTTGCACAGAGATTGGGGCCGACTGGGTAAAGACTTCAACCGGATATGCGCCCAGCGGTGCTACGTTAGCCGATCTTGAACTGATGCGCAAACATTCTCCACCGCGAGTGCAGGTCAAGGCGGCAGGCGGAATCCGCGATCTGGATACGCTGTTGGCGGTGCGGGCCATCGGAGTGAGCCGAGTGGGAGCGACGCGCACTCAGGCCATGCTGGAGGAGTGCCGAAGGCGGCTCGGGCTTGAACCTCTCTCGGCTGCCGCGGCATGAGTCACACCAGCGGGCCGCTCGAACCGAACGGGAGTCAACATGCCCGCGCAGAGTGCTGCGGACAACCCTCATCACGCACAAAAGGCCCGATGTAAACACCGGGCCCTTTTCCATCCAATGCGCAGAAATCGCGGCGTTCCCTTACGCCAGCAGGCGCTGGACTTTCTCTTCGATCACATTCTGAGGAACATAGCCCACAATCTGGTCGGCCACCTTGCCACCCTTGAACAATAGAAGAGTGGGAATCCCGCGGATGCCATAGCGCGAAGGCGTGGCGCCGTTTTCATCCACATTCACTTTGGCCACCTTCAGCTTGCCGGCATACGTTGCGGCCAGACTGTCCACAATGGGCCCAATCGCCTTGCATGGTCCGCACCAAACTGCCCAGAAATCCACCAGAACCGGCTGCTCGCTGCGCAACACTTCCTGGTCAAACGTTGCATCGCTTACTTCAAGAACTCCTAACCCTGCCATGCTCCTCCTTGCGGCACTTGCCTCTTTCCAGTTTAACGGCAACCGTGCATATATGGGATGCGACAGACCGGAAGAAAGTCGCAAGCACCCCACCCGGACCAGGAGCATCAGGACGCATTCCTGGGCCGCCAGAGCCTTGAAAAAAGAGCCAGAGCACATAAAAGCGCCCGGACCCTTTGTAGGATCACGGGCGCTAGAGCAGCCCTCCCCCAGAACTGCCCACTCAGCGAATGTAGGGGTTTCCAGGGTGAAGATCAAGCAATCTTAAGTAACCAAAAAGGGTAATCACCAATGGGGAAATATTGAGGACGATACCGGGTCGGAACTGGGGTTTACCACAGAAACACCCCTCTCTGACGGCGCATGAAACCGCCCGTAAATCCGCGACGGTGGTCCAGTCACTTCTCCTCCTGCCCGATCAACTGTCTCGTGCCGGAAATCTCAAACCGGCATACCTGAAGCTCCGGTTCGGGCAAGGCTTTTACCGCTTCGCGAATGGCAGCCGAAGCCGGGCCCACGCTCTGCTCACTGGCAACGATCACCAACACCGCGGGTCCCGCCCCGCTCAGAGCTGCACCCAGAATGCCGTCACTGCCTGCCAGCGGCAGCAAGGGGGGCAAAAGCGGGCAGATGGATGCGCGATACGGCTGGTGCAGGCGGTCCTTCATTGCAATGCGAAGCAGGTCAGGGCGCGCCTGGGCAAAGGCCAGCCCCAATAACGCCACGGACTGCGTATTCGCAACTGCATCTGCACGGGAGTACCTGTCTGGCAGCATGGCTCTGGCTGTACTGGTGGCCAGCGGCTCCGCAGGAAGCACAACGATGACCCGCCAATCGGCCGGCGGTTCAACGCGCGCATAGTGCACGGTTCTGCCCTCGCATGCGGCGGTGATAAACCCGCCCATCCAGCAGGCAGCGGCATTGTCCGGATGCCCCTCCAGCGCGCACGCCTCTTCCAGAATTCGCTCAGAACTCCAGCCCAGTTCGCCAAAGTGCACGGCCAAGGCGATAGCCGCCAGCCGGCCCGCCGCTGACGAACCACAGCCCATGCCCAGCGGGATGCCGTTGTCCATGCGGATCGCCAGGGGCGCTACCGGCTTGCCGTTCTCCGTGAGCAGTCTCCGATAGGTATCCAGAACCAGGTTGTCTTCAAGGCGTGAACAGCGCGCGGCATCGCGGCCCGTTGCCGCAATCGAAAACTCCGCCGCGGGTTTTGCCTCAATCTCTAGAAAAAAATCCAGCGCAACGGCTGCGGCGTCGAATCCGGGGCCAAGATTGGCGGAGGTGGCGGGCAGCCTGAGGCCAAGCGAATCGATCATCCGACGCTGCCCTTCAGCGCAGCCAGCACGGCCGCCGGGGTAGCTTCCATGACCACGGCGTTGCGCCGCAGCGCGTCGATCTCTGCCTCGTGGCCGGCGGCCTCCTGTTCTTTCAAGAGAGTTCCGCGGTGAAAATCAATGGTGTAATCGGCGTCCTTGAGCGTGTGCCCGGTGAGCAGCAGAACCACCGTCTCGCCTGCGGCCACCTTGCCATCGGCGCGTAACTTCTTCAGTCCTGCAAGCGTCACAGCAGAGGCCGGCTCACAGCCCAGTCCCTCGGCGCCCAATTCCGCCTTGGCGATGGCGATCTCAGTCTCTGTCACGTCCAGGCACCAGCCGCCCGTGTCCTGAATAACCCGCGCCGCCTTGCGCCAGGACGCAGGGTTGCCAATGCGAATTGCTGTGGCGCGAGTGTGCGCCTCCACGGGCTCCATCGCAGTTCCCTGGTTCTTGGCAAAGCTGCGCACCAGCGGGTTGGCGCCCTCGGCCTGAATGACAGAGATGCGCGGCATCCGCGCGACCAGTCCAAGCTCGTGCAATTCCCGAAAGCCCTTGCCCAGCGCCGAGCTGTTGGCCAGGTTGCCGCCGGGCACGATGAGGTGGTCGGGCACCGTCCAATCGAAGGCCTCGGCAATTTCGAAAGCTGGCGTCTTCTGCCCCTCGAGCCGGTAGGGATTCACGGAGTTGAGCAGGTAGATGGGAGCCTCTTGCACAATCTGCGTCAGCAAACGCAGGCAGCCGTCGAAGTCGGTCTTCAACTGGCACGTGAGGGCGCCGTAGTCCATGGCCTGCGACAGCTTGCCCCATGCAATCTTTCCCTCAGGAATCAGTACGAGACTGCGCAATCCCGCGCGCGCCGCATAGGCTGCCATGGCGGCTGATGTGTTGCCCGTCGACGCACAGGCTACCCACTCGAATCCACGCTCTTTGGCCACACTCAGCGCCGCGGTCATGCCCGTGTCTTTGAAGGAGCCGGTAGGATTCATCCCCTGGTGTTTGGCGAAGAGCTGGTCCATGCCAAGGGCCTTGGCTGTGCGAATCAGCGGATACAGCGGCGTGTTGCCCTCGCGGAGCGTTACGGCGTTCCCAAAGCTGTCCAAAATGGGCAGCAGCTCGCGGAACCGCCAGACGCCGGACTGGTCCAGCGTCTCAGAGGAACTGCGACGCTCGCGCCAAAGCCACTTGAGCGCGCCGGGATTGGGGCGGTCGAAGCTCTGCCGCTGGCTCCAGCCCGCATACTCGACTTCAAAGAGGTCCCCGCAGCGGGCGCAGCGAAAATCCGGCCGTGCGTCGGCGCCGGAGATGCGCTCACCACATCCGAAACAGCGTAACTGGTGCAGATTGTCGTTCATGCCTGGTGTTAGGTTACCAGCCAAATGCGGTTTTTGCTGCCCCTTTCAACGACACGGCACGACCGACTGTAAGCGGGTAAGCGGCGCCGGGGCGCGCTACGGTCAATCCACTGGGCAGCGCTGACCTCAGAGGCGGGGACGCTCGCCGTCGACCGACTTCTCACCTGCTTGAAAATTGCCTGGGAACGTTTAAGAAAGCGGAAAAATGTACACTGGAGCTGAATTCAGGTCACAAGTGAGGCAACCGTGAGCACAGTCGTTCTCGAATCTGTACTGACCTGCCCGCACTGCGGTTTTGCCAAGCAGGAAACCATGCCCACAGATGCCTGTCAGTTTTACTATGAGTGTGGCAACTGCAAGGCGCTGCTGCGCCCTAATCCAGGCGACTGCTGCGTGTTCTGTTCCTTCGGTAATGTGAAGTGCCCGCCGATCCAACAACAGCGCGCGTGCTGTGGGGATATCTGAAACCTGCGTGGCTTGTCACCGAGCCTAGAATCCCACCATCACCGGCTCCATCTCCAGTTGGATACCAAACCGGGTTTCAACAGCGGCGGTAATCTGCCCGGCAAGGGCGAGAACCTCTTTGGCCGTTGCACCGCCACGGTTGATGAGCGCCAGCGTGTGCCGCGACGATACACCGGCAGCACCCAGCACATAGCCCTTCGCAAAACCGGACTGCTCGATGAGCCACGCAGCCGGCACCTTGACCATGCCGGCATTCTCCGGCTCCGTCCCAGCGGGAAAACGCGGCGGCTCTTTCGTGCTGCTCGTCGTAATCCTCCGCACCTGCTCCTCGGTCACCACTGGATTCTTGAAAAAGCTTCCTGCGCTACGGCAGTCTGGATCGCCCTCAACCAGCAGCATGCCCTTGGACTGGCGAATGCGGCGGACGACGGCTGCGACCGCGCTCAGGCTGGCGTTGGAACCCGCCGGAAACGCCCGTTGCAGATCGGCATAGCGCAGTGTGGGCGCGCCGCCGGGAGTGAGCCGGTAGTCCACGCGGGTGACGACGTAACGTCCGCGGTCGGCGGAGTTGAATCGGCTGCGGCGGTAGGCGAAGCCGCATTCGGCGGCGGTGAACTCAACAAATATTCCCTCTTTCAGATCGAATGCCCGCACACGCTCGATGACCGAGGCCACCTCCTGCCCGTAGGCGCCGACATTCTGCACCGGCGTTCCGCCGACAGTGCCGGGAATTCCGGCCAGACACTCGATGCCCGCGCAGTTGTCCCCAACGGCGCGCTCCACGAACCCATCCCAGTCCTCGCCCGCCGCGGCCTGGCAGACGATCTGTCCTGATTCGTCCGGCGAGTCAGGCCGAGTGATGCCCCGCAAGCTCACCTGCAGCACCAGGCCGTTGAATCCTTCGTCCGAGACCAGCAGGTTGCTGCCGCCGCCCAGCACAAACAGCGGGTGCCCGTGCTCCCCTGCCCAGGCAGCCGCCTCGGCAATCTCGTCTTCGCTCTCTGCCGCCACAAACCAGCGCGCGGGCCCGCCGATGCCAAACGTGGTGAACGGGGCAAGCGGCTTGTTTTCTTCAGGGAGCATGGGATAAAGGCTACACCACAGGATTTAACGATAGAATGATTACAGGCAACTTTCCCTGCCGGAGGCGACAATGTACCCAGAATTGATGGTTATTCCCATGCGCGAGGAGTTGGTGCGCGCCGGGATCAAGGAAGCTCGGACTGCCGAGGATGTGGATGCGACGCTGGCCCAGCCGGGCACGGCCATGATTGTGGTGAACTCGATCTGCGGCTGTGCCGCGGGCAAGATGCGCCCCGGCGTGCGGCTGGCCCTGGGCAGTTCCACCAACCTTCCTGATCACAAAATTACTGTCTTTGCCGGCCAGGACCGCGAGGCCACCGAATGCGCCCGCAGCCACTTTGAGGGCAACCCGCCCACTTCCCCTGCTGTCGCCATCCTGCGCGACGGCAAGCTTGTCTACCTGATGCAGCGCCACGTGATTGAACAGGCGACCGCGCAGCAGATCGCCGGAGAACTCGTCCGCGCCTTCGATGAATTCTGCGCCAAGGCTACGGCGTAGCAATCGGTCACAGCTTTCCAACAAACAGAACGGCCTCCCCTGCGGGAGGCCGTTCTGTTGAATCAGACCTGTTTACTTTCTCAGTCCGCCTCGCCTGCGTTCGCAAGCGCCTGCACCTTGCTGTGCTTCATCGAATAACCAAAGTAGATCACCAGGCCCACGATCATCCAGCCGATCATGACCATCCACGTAATGAGCGGCAGGTTGGTCATCAGGTAGACGGCCGATACAATGCCGAGGATCGGAACCAGTGGCACCAGCGGCGTCTTGAAGGGCCGGTGCAGGTCAGGATGCCGCACCCTCAGCACCCACACTCCGGCACACACGATGGTGAAGGCCAGCAGTGTACCGATATTCACCAGCTCAGCCAGCCGGTTAACCGACAAAAATGCAGGCAGGATGGCCACCACGGCTCCAACGGCGATTGTCGAGATCCACGGTGTGCGGAATTTGGGATGGATGTCCGAGGCCCACTTGGGCAGCAGTCCATCGCGCGACATGGAGAAGAAAACGCGCGACTGACCCAGCAGCATGACCAGCATCACCGTACCCAGCCCAAAAACCGCGCCAATCTTCACCAGCAGAGAGCCCCAGCTGACGCCGGTCGCGTCGATGCCCAGCGCCACTGGATCGGCAACGTTGAGCATCTTGTAATTCACCAGACCTGTGAGCACGGTGGAGACCATGATGTAGAGAATCGTGCAGACCACAAGCGAACCGAGGATGCCCAGCGGCATATCTTTCTGCGGATTGCGCGCCTCCTGGGCAGCAGTGGAGACGGCGTCAAAACCAATGTAGGCGAAGAAGATGGAAGCGGCAGCTTTGGGAATGCCACCCCAGCCGTAGTGCCCGTGTCCGTCAGACGGCGGAATGAAGGGATGCCAGTTCATCCGGGCCAGTTCAGGATGTTTAATGAGGAAGTAGGTGCCCAGCACCAGGAAAATTCCCACCACGCCCAGCTTCACGATCACAATCGCGGAGTTCAGATTAGCCGACTCCTGGATGCCGATGACCAGCACCGTGGTGATCGCGAGGACCGCCAGGATGGAAACAAGGTTGAAAAGCCCGGTCGCATGCTGCAGTCCGGCCGTGGTTACGCCCGGCGGCAGCGACGTCACCGGCAACCAGTGGTCGTGATAGAAGACCAGCGACGTGCCCGGAGTGGCCGTGAGTTGCGGCGGAATAAAGATGTGGAGCTGCTGCAACAGGCTGTTGAAGTATCCTGACCAGCCGGAGGCGACCGTAGCTGCGCCAAAACCATACTCAAGCCCCAGGTCCCAGCCGATGATCCAGGCCACAAGCTCGCCCAATGTGGCGTAGCCGTAGGTGTAGGCCGACCCTGCAATGGGAATGATGGAGGCAAACTCGGCATAGCAAAGGCCGGCGAAGGCGCACACGATGCCGGCCAGCACAAAGCTGAGAGAGACTGCCGGGCCCGCGTACAGGGCCGCAGCTTGCCCGGTGAGCACAAAGATGCCTGCGCCGATGATGGCGCCGATGCCGAGGGTGATCAGGTTTGTCGCGCCTAGGGAGCGACGGAGCGTGTGTTCGCCCTGTTCACCGGCCTCTTTCGAGAGCATCGACATGGGCTTGATACGAAGCAGCCTGGACATGAATGAGGGACTTCCTCCTCAACAGTTGATATCAAATTGAATTTGACTCGCCTAGAGCTCGGCTGGTGGGCCGCCGCGACCAGAAGAGATAAACAGGAATACCGAGCAGGACCAGTACCAGGCCGGGCCAAGTGTACTGGGGCTTGTACCGCAATAATACGATACAGATCCATGAGGCCATCACCAGGTAAAGCGCGGGAAGCACCGGGTAACCGAGCGCTTTATACGGCCGCGGCGCGTCAGGCCGCTTAAAGCGCAGCACAAACAGTCCCACGATGGTGAGGATGTAAAACACCAGTACCGCGAAGATGATGTAGTCCAGCAACTGGCTGTACGACCCCGAGACGCACAGCAGCGCCGTCCAGCACGCCTGCACAAACAAGCCGGCCACCGGCGTGTGGTAGCGCGGATGCAGCTTGCCCACGGATTTGAAGAACAGGCCGTCCTGGCTCATGGCGTAGTAAACGCGCGCACCGGCAAGAGACAGGCCATTAGCGCATCCAAAGGTGGAGATGAGAATGGCTGCGGCCATCAGATAGGCTCCGCCGGATTGAAAGATCACGTCCAGCGCCGCCGTGGCCACGCGGTCCTCTGATGCGTGCTGCAGACCGCGCGCCAGTGCCGTCGCTCCGTTTGGATCGCCGTGCATGGGAAGCACCAGCAGGTAGCCCAGCGAGACCAGAAAGTAAACCGTGAGCACGAATCCCACCCCCAGAATGAGGGAGAGCGGAATGTTGCGCCGCGGATTCTTTACCTCACCCGCAGTAAAGGTGATGTTGTTCCAGGCGTCGGCTGAAAACAGCGATCCCACCTGCACCACGGCCACAATCACCAGCACATTCACCAGCACCGTGGGGCCGCCGATACCTACTTGTACCGGGTGCAGCGAACTCCAGCCCGAATTTCTCCAGAACTCGCTCCAGCCGGAGCCGAAGTTGGCGCTCCACGCTCTGGCGTTGCGGCCCACGGTCAGGGTAAGCAGCACCAACGCAGCTAACGACAGCGCCTTGGCCGTGGTAAAGACGTTCTGAATCAGCGCGCCAAGCCGGATCCCAAAGACGTTCACAACCGCCAGTAAAACGACGACGACGATGCCCGTCAGGTTGGCTGTATTCACGCCGATTTCCATGTTGCCGAGCACCATGGGCCCCACCTGCCACGCAGGCACGTGGGCAATATGCCAGAGCCAATGAGTGGTCGAAATGGTGGGGAAAAACACGCCGAGAAATTTGCCAAATGCAACGCAGACAGCGGCAATGGTTCCGGTCTGGATGACGAGGAAGAGGGTCCAGCCGTAGAGGAAGCCCCAGAGCGGGCCCAGCGCCTCGCGCAGGTAGACATACTGGCCACCGGCCCTGGGCATCATGGCGGCCAGCTCTCCGTAGCTGAGCGCGCCAATCATGGTAAGGATTCCCGTGACCACCCACGCGGCCATGTAAAGTGCAGGGGAGTTTGTGCCTCGGGCGATATCCGCATCGACCAGAAAAATGCCGGACCCAATCATGGACCCGGCAACAATGGCGGTGGAGCTGAAAAGGCCAAGGCTCTGCACCAGCCGGGGCGCCTCGGCTGCAGTAGCAGATTGTGAGACTTGGGTAGGATTTGGGCTCGTCACCTGGTTTGGTTCTACTTGAAATGTCACAGAATGTCTTCTGGTTTTTTTGAGCCGGGCCGCTTCTGGCGCCCCCTTATTCGCGCCTCACCGCAATCTTTCCAGCCAGAGCTTGAACTCGGCGGCGGGGTCTGCGGCGCGGAAGATGGCAGCGGAGACAGCAACCGTGTTGGCTCCGGCGGCCAGGACGGCGGGCGCGGTGGCAAGGGTGACGCCCGCAGCGGCTGTAAGCACAACGTCTGGGCCAGCCTGTTCGCGCAAGCGGCGCACGCCTTCTGGTCCGATGGGCGGCTTGTCGGTCTGCTTGGTGGTGGTGGTGAAAACCGGGCCCACAGCGAAATAGTCCGCAGGCTCAGTCAGGATTCCCGGCAGGAAGCTGTCGCTCCCCCCAAACGTACCGACAATGCGATCCGGCCCCAGCAGGCGGCGCGCTTCGGCGGGCGGCAGGTCGCCGGCGTCCACATGCACTCCGTCAAACAAAGCTTTTTCAACCAGATCTGCGCGATCATCGAGAATCAACTTTACCTTTCCGGCAGGCAGGGCGGCGCGCAAAACGGCGGCATCCGCCAGCAACTCGGCATCGGCGGCACTTTTGTTGCGATATTCCAGCAGGGTGACGCCGGCCTCAGCCAGAGAACTGCCCAGCCGGTGCAGGAACTCCGCGCGGCCTGTCGAGGGAATGATGGAGGAATCCAGGATGGGATAGATTTTGGGAAAGGAAAAAGGCATGGGTTAAGAGTAGATGGAGAGGCCACTTGTTGTCAGTGGCGCAGGAACGGGGACCAGGGAACGGAGATTCTCGGTGATGCTGATTGGCGCGCTGGCCTGGTGCAATCGTTCCCTGTTCCCTGCTCCCTGCTCCGCGGCTTGCTTACATCTCATCCGCCGAAGGTCCGTAGGAACCGGGTACCGGCTTGTCGAGCAAACGCAGGTAGAGGCCCAACTGCGCGCGGTGGTGGATCAGGTGGTCGAGGACCCAGGTGCGGAAGACTTCGTACTTAGTTTCGTCAATCCAGGTCTGTCCACCGGCCACAAACTTCCAGTTCTCGCTCCACTTTGCGAGAGCGAAGCTGGCCAGTTCCGCCTTGGCCTTGGCTACTTGGCTGTCAAATTGATCCAGGAGTGCTGCCTTGGACGCAGGGATGTAGGGTTCGAACTTATGACCCGCAGGGAACTCCAACTTGTCCGTGGTCAAGGTTGAAATTGCCCATTCCCCTGCTGTATCCGAGATATGGCCGGCGAGTCGGCCCAGCGTCATGGATTTGGGGTGAGGTGTGTAGGTGAAATCGGCATCTGCCGGGACCGCTTCGAACATCTTGCGGGTCTTGGCGGTCTCGCGGTCGTATTCGGCGATGAGTTCTTTTTGAATATCCATTCGAGCAACCTCCATGTTGCGAAGACAGCATAGCCGATTTCGCATGAAAAAGGCGAAGAAAAAGCGATAAAGTTTTCCCCGAAAAACACACTGGAAACCCTGGGATCGAAGAGGACGGGTTTCAGAACCTGCGGAAAAAGGCAGGATTCAGGTCGGGATTCCCGCGATGCATACCCCAGTGGCTGAAGCCTGAACCTACCGTCCGGATGGGTTTTCCCGCTGCATGTAATGCCGGACCTACCCGCTGCGCCTTTCAAAACGCGATGGATGCAACCACCTCTGATGGGTGCATCCGCCTCTATTGATGCAAGCGATTCAAGAGAGTGCCGTGTGGGAGGGACGATCTTTCGAGCGTGCCCTCCCGTTGGCAGTCAATTTTCTGGATGCGCGCTGCCGCCTTTAGCGCGGCAGTGCAAACGCCACGTACGCACCGCCGGTGGGAGATTTGGGGTCGCGGCCGCCGCTGGCGGCGATCACCACATACTGACGGCCATCGATCATGTAGGTGGACGGCGTTGCGACTCCCGCGAAAGGTAGTTCGGTCTCCCAGAGGAGCTTGCCGGTGCTGCTGTCGAAGGCGCGGAACTTGCGGTCGTGGATGGTGGCGCCGATGAACAGGACTCCACCCGCCGTGACGATGGGCCCGCCGTAATTTTCAGAGCCGGTATTCCTGATGCCCTTGCTGACCAGGTCAGGATACTCGCCCAGCGGTATCTTCCACAGGTATTTGCCGGTTTTAAGGTCAATGGCGTTAAGCGTACCCCACGGCGGCACAATGGCCGGGTAGCCCTCAGGATCGAGAAACTTGCGATAGCCGGTGAAGGTGTAGTCGTCGGCCCCGCTGTCTGCCGCTGGAACCTGCGCCCTGGCGTGGTCACTCACACCGAGGAAGCGCAAAAGTGCCTGCAGTTCCGGCCCTTCCAGGTCAGGTGTGGGAGGCATGGTATTTTTGCCGTTCTTGATGAGATTGAGGGTCTGGGCAGCGGTGTACCGGTTGCCCAGGCCGATGAGCATGGGGATGGACGGAGGATTGCCTTCCCTGTGATCTCCGTGGCAAATTGCGCAACGGTCGGCGTACGAGGCCGCGCCAACCTTGTCCACGGGCGCCTGACTCTTCAAGCCGATTGCCGCGACGGAGGGCAGTTCCTTTCCATCTCTGGCAGGGGCAGCCGCAGTGGCGTCGGTGCGCAGGTAATCGATGAGCGAGGTCAGTTCTGCTTCATTGACGTTGGGGAACGACGGCATTCTGCCTTTGCCGTTCTTTACGTTTTGAATGACCTCAGTGGCGGGCAGCCGCTTCAGGATACTGACCAGGGACGGAAACTCCGGCGGCGCCCCGGCACGGTCAACGCCGTGGCAAACGGCACACTGGGATTGATAGAGCTGCGCGCCAGGACTGCCCCCTTGCACGGACTTGGTGAGGCCGCCGGTCCAGACGATCTGGTTGGCGTTAACGTAGAGAATGTCGGAAGTGGGATCC
>VFSW01003468.1_pt1 | contig 23640 bp, 24 predicted proteins | sample 5358111 | NCBI WGS metagenome assembly VFSW01 (sample SAMN11554181, study PRJNA540505) | mine drainage metagenome | isolation source: sediment from site ElyBrook_90M | place: USA: Ely Copper Mine, Vershire, VT | collected 2017
TCCACAAGCAATAATATTTCTTTTTTTGATTGGCGGGGGGAAAATGCGATCGTGCGATTTTGCTTACAATGCACAAGCAGATACTTCAAAAATTTTAATAGACCGACCCTTCAGGTCGGTAAGGCCACTCTTTTAGAGCGGTAAGGTATCTAATAAACACGTTTATTCCACAGGATTTCCCACCAAATAAACCCTTTTAATACCAAAAAGAGCCTAATAAACAAGAATAAAAAAATATATTTCAAAACCTTCGACGTTTTTGCCCTCGAAAAACGATTCTTATATATATAGGGGATAGATTTTTATATATCCTTTTGACCGGGATTTGGGTCTGTGCGTTTAGAGACGCACCTTAACATGATCCTGAAAAACTCGTGAATGGCGAGCTCAATAAACGCGAGGCCAGTCATCCCCAAGGGATGGTCTGATGAAGGCGTAAGCCTTTACAGTCTGGTATAGGCACCTTGTACGGGTGCCGAATGCGATAAACGGTGCCATTTGATCTGATTCTCTGGATGAGGGACCATAAAATCCTTCAATCGTCAAAACGATTGAATCTCACCCATCATCAGACCAGAAGCCGACGTAAGGAGGCATGGATAGATATTGTCTTTTAATGCATGCCACTTCCCACCTAGGGGTGGGGGTTATAAACAAGACGGTTCTTTACTTCCATTTATAACCAACAGCCCTAGGGGGCTGATTTTCTTCAATATTCTTACATTACTCGAAGGTAAACTTCGAGCCTTTAACAGTCCTTAAAGAGGAAGCCAAAAAGTGTCAGTAGAACCATTGAAACTCGGAAGAGGCAGGCCAAGGAAAGTAATCATTCCAAGGGAGTTCCAAATCCTGGGCCATAAAGGCAAAGTCTTGAGAACAGATCAGGCTGGATTCAAGAAGGTCATGGAAGAGTGTAATGAAAAGTATGAAGAAAAATTATTGGGTTATTATAACCCTGATAATCATACTATCTACTTGGATGCCAAATTGGAGGGTACTGAGTTGGAACAGACTTATCTTCACGAGCTCGAACATTGTATTCTGCTTTCAATGGGAAGGGATGAGATTGGAGGGGATGAGAGTTTTGTAGACCTTCATGCTGAACTGCTCTATCAGATTCTGAAAACAAAGCGGGGAAGGTTGAATTAATGGGTATTACCATCCTCATGGGACACAAGAAACGCTGGGGCCATAAGGGCTGGCGGCTCAATAAGGAACTCCGGGAAGGCCGTTCCACTCAAGGAAGAGTGGCTCAAAAGAGTCTGGATCATATTGAGGAATCCATCAATGAAACCCGCAAGGCCAAGATGGGAAATGGTATAAATGCCCAGTAGTACCAAGAAACAAGCTCATCTTATGGCAGCCGTAGCCCACGGAATGAGGGGTAGTGGGGTTCCAATAAAGGTAGCCAAGGATTTTTTGAAGGCCGATGAAGCTAAAGGCAAGTTTGAGCATTCTCGTCATCCCCATTCAAAAAGTGCCTGGAAATCGAATAAACCACTAAAAAGAGCAACGGGAGGTCCTGTGGGTCAGTCTTATATTGAATATAGCAAGGGTGGGGTAAAGTCCTATGGAGACAGCTCCAGTCTGACTACTTTGCCCGCAGGCGCAAAAGTAGTGGGCAAGCAATCCCTTCCGGATAAACCCAGACAGTCCTATATTGGGGATGAACGGCCATCCACATCTTCTCACCAACCCGCTCCACACGAAGTAGCCCAAAATCATGCTGATAAGAATATTATGAGATTGAGGGCTGCACTATCGGATATTCCGGTTTTGGGTACTGTGGCCCGAGGGATTGTCCGAAAAAATGCCAGCGACTATATTGCCGGTGGAGGCAGTCGGAAGGCTGCTTATGATCCACCTTGATACTTAAGAGGTTAAAATGATGACTTTAATTGTAATCGTAGGTGTTGCCTATATGCTCAAGAATGAGTTTTTCCCCACCCTTACCATGAACTCTCTTTTCAAGAAACTGTTTACCCATACGAGTATTCCGTAATGGCCAAGAAGTGGATTGCAGGTGCCATCAAGCACCCCGGGGTTGAAAAGGCAGCCGCCAAACGTGCTGGAATAAGCACTCATGCCTATATGGAGAAACACAAGCATGATAGTGGAGTGGCAGGCCATCGAGCCCGTTTGGGACTTACTTTGGAAGGAATGGCTCACCGCGCCAAGGGCGGCCACGTAGGTCCTCACAAGGATCATCATCCCCATAAAGAGCACGACAAGGCCCACCACAAGGTGGACCATCATTCCAAGATGGATCATCATCCTGGACGCGATGCCAGTGATTTCCAGGGAGATGCATCCTTGAGTCGGGCAATGGGTCCTCCCGGTCCGGGAGCTGGTTTTGAGTCCCAAGCTCCTCAAACAAGCACTCCCATGAATGCTGCACCCCCGGCTCCAATGGATAATGATGCTCCAGGCTCCCCGATCTAGTTATGCCAATTGCCTACTCAGATGAGGAAAAATATAAGGCTGTTGTAGCCTATTATATCGGCGGCTCTTATGCCGAGGCCTCTCGTACAACTGGTATTCCTACTGGCACTTTGGAAGGATGGGGAAAAAGTGCTTGGTGGGACGGCATGTTGGAAAAGGTCATTCAAGACACTTCCTTCAAACTGCGGAGTGCTGGCAACAAGATAGTGGATTTGGCGACGGCAGCCGTCATTGACAGGCTCCAAAATGGAGATGAGGTCATTGACAAGTATGGTAACTTCTTGCGGCGCAAGGTTTCACTCAAGGATGCTCTTTTGGCTTCCCTTACATGGTTCGATAAGACGCGTATAATCAACGATAAAACCATGAAATTTGTCAATAATAAGACAACCGTCAAGGAATTGATGTCCGAGATGGTTGCCATTGCCGACAAGAATAGGCGTGAAGCTGCTGACGGGTTGCCTGAAATAGAAAATATAGTTCCCAGTGAGGACAAACAATGTATATAAATCCCATGTATCCGGCTGGTGAACGGGATATGCTGGAAATTCACAGGATTGTGAATAATTCCCAGGTTCGTCAGCGCCATGCGGCTGCCCTCCAAAAGCTGGATGTAGGGGCTATGACAGCCAAAGAACCTGCCGAAAGAGCTGCTGAAGGCAGTACGGCTGCCGTTGGCCGTAAGATGCGTCCTTAATTTTTAGTCTGGTATGGAACTCAATGCAGACGTTCTCGCCGGCTTTACTCAAACATTTCTCTTGGGCCGTTATGATGAAACTACGGGCGAGGTCCCGGCCTTTCATAGAGAAATGTGGGAGTATTGTTGTGCTCCTGAACATAAAGTTGCACTGGCTGTTCCAAGATCACATGCCAAGAGTACGGCTATTACTTTTGCATTTGTACTCGGATGCCTCCTATTTCGCGAGAAAAAACATGTTCTTATCCTCTCATCCACGGAGGATATGGCAGCCGATTTCGTTGGGGATATAAAGACAGAGCTTGTTGAAAATGAGCAATTGGCCCAATATTTTCAGTTTCAGAAGTGGATAAAGGAGACCGAGACTGAAGTTATAGGAAAATTCAAGGATGGTCACAAGTTTCGCATCATTGCCAAGGGAGCTGGCCAAAAGATGCGTGGTACAAAATGGGAAAGGATGCGCCCTGATTTGGTGGTAGTAGATGATATTGAAGATGATGAGATTGTACTCAATCAGGACAGGCGTAGAAAGTTCAAAAGATGGTTTTATGGGGCTGTTAGACCCATTTTGAGCATTAAAGGGGACATCAGGATTGTTGGAACTATTCTCCACTTGGATAGTTTGCTGGAAAATCTGATGCCAAAACTGTCCAGCGAGAATACAGTCATAACTCCCCTCAAGATTTATTCAAAGGGATTGGTGCGCGGAGAATGGTTGTCGGCAAAGTATCGTGCCCATTCCACGGATTTTCAGCATATCCTTTGGAAAGAGCGGTTTTCCACGACCAAATTAGAGGAAATCAAGGATGAGTTTGCCAATCAGGGATTACCTGACCTCTATAATCAGGAATATTTGAATGATCCTGTTGATGAAGGTACGGCTTTTTTCAAGAGTGATTGGTTCAAAGAGTCATTAAAGGACGAAAATTGGGCTCGTCGAACCAAGAAGTTTTATATTGCTGCCGATTTGGCCGTTTCGCAAGGTGACCAAGCCAACTATACAGCCTTTGTAGTTGCCGCACTCGATGAACTGGGAAGATTGGAGATAGTCTATGCCGAAAAAGGAAGGTATGACGGCTTGGAGATTGTTGAAAGGATATTTGATTTGTATAAACGCTATAAACCGGAATTATTCGGGCTTGAAAAGGGCCAGATTCAGCTTGCAATAGGACCTTTTCTGAATTCCGAGATGCAGCGCAGAAAGATTTTTGTTCCTATTGAAGAGTTGCAGGCCCGAAAAGACAAGATTACACGTGCTAAAAGTATGCAAGGACGGATGAGATTGGGAGATGTTTATTTCCAAAAGGACAACGGATGGTATGCAGAATTTTTTGAGGAGTTGCACAAGTTTCCACGATCAAGGAATGATGACTATACGGATGCATTTGCTCATATTGGCAATTTGTTGGATTTGATGGTATTACCGCCAAGTCTGGATGAGTTGGATGAAGAAATGTATTGGGAAGATCGGCGTAAAACGGGTACTTTTGGTGCCAATGAAATAACCGGATATTAGAATTGAAAACCACACTTTCCCAAAAATATGATTCCAAGAAGCTGCTCAGTGCTCCTAATGCGGCTGCCTTGATTGCCGGTGAAGATCTGAGAAAGATTGGTTTGACAGCACTCCAGGAATTCGAGATTGATAAATCCTCCCGCGAAAGTTGGGAAAGCAAGTATCTGAAAGCCTGTAAACTGGCTCTTCAGATATGGGATAAAAAGACTACTCCGTGGGAAGGAGCCAGTAATGTCAAGTTTCCGCTTCTTACTATTGCCAGTCTCCAATTTCAGGCACGGGCCTATCCTGCTCTCGTAACACGTCCAGAGCTGGTTCATGCTGCGGCTGTAGGAAATGACCCTGACGGAACCAAGAATGCCGAAGCGGATCGGGTATCCAAATTCATGTCTTATCAGCTCCTGGTTCAGGATCAACACTGGGAAGAAGATACGGACAGACTCCTGTTCATGTTGCCTATTGTGGGATTTATTGTCAGGAAAACCTATTATGATCCCATCAAGGGAAATAATTGCTCTGAAGTTATACTTCCCGAGGATTTTGTAGTCTCTTATTTTACCAAGAATCTGGAGACTTGCCCGCGCTGTACAGTCATTCTGCATCAGTCAAAGCGCACAATAGATGACAAGATTTTACAGCGCCTCTATTTGGATGTCGAGTTGGGGACGTCTGGAAATACCTATCCTCAAAAGATGGATGAAATCAAACGTGCTCAGGGATTCACAGAACCCACATCTGATCCTGATGAAGAGCGCGATATTCTCGAACAATATACTTCACTGGATTTGGATGGGGATGGCTATGCCGAACCCATCATGGTGACAGTAGATCGCGCCTCAGGGATGGTATTGAGGCTATCTTTGGATTATGTACCCAAAGATGTAATATATGATTCCTCGCAGGAAATAAGGAGATTGGTTGAGAATGCCAAGGGTATTCAAAGTGCTCCACTTCCTCCACAGGCATCTCCACAGGAAATCAAGCAGCTCCTGAATTTTCGCAGTCAACAACTGGAAGTTATTGAAAATCAGGTAAAGGGATTGCGCGCCAACCAAAAAATTATCCATATTGACCGGATTGAATATTTTACCAAGTATCCTTTTATTCCATCTCCAGATGGCTCCTTTTATGATATTGGCTTTGGTCATATTCTGAGTCCCATCAATCATGCCGTAGATACTCTTATCAACCAATTGATTGATGCCGGTACTCTTCAAAATAGTAATGTGGGATTTATTAGCAGTGGAGCACGATTGCATGGAGCTGATTTCAGGTTCAGACCTTTTGAATTCAAGCGTGCAGATGTGCCAATCGGGAGTTTGCGTGATGCCGTTCTCCCACTCCCTATCAATGCACCATCACCCGTTTTGTTTCAGTTGCTGGAGTTGCTGATTCAGTATGGCGAACGTACTGCCTCCATTTCTGATATGATGGTTGGTGACACTCCAGGCCAGAATACACCTGCATAAACTTCTCGTAATGCCCTTCAGCAGGGATTGAAGGTCTATACGGGTATCCAGTTACGCCTATATCGGGCCTTTACTTCCGAATATAGGAAATTGTACAAGTTGAATCGTATCTATCTTGATCCTCAAAAGTATTTTACAGTATTGGGGACTTCCAATTATCAGCAAGTATATCAGACGGATTTCTTGGATGACCCCAACAGAATTACTCCAGAGGCCGATCCTAGTATGGGATCGCGGGCCGAACGGCTCCAGAGAGCATCCTCAGTCTTGGAAATGGCAAAGGGATTTCCAGGATTCAACATTCCCTATGTAATAAATTGGGTATTGAAAGAAATGGATGTGCCGGCTCCCACTCAGGTTTATGACGGTCAACCGCCTCCAACGCCTCCTGAAATTCAGTTGAAGGCCGCTAATATTCATCGGCAAACGATTGAAGGCCAGACTAGGATGCATGCTCAGCTTATTGAGGCTATCAGCCGAGTCAAGTTGCAGGAAGCACAGGCAACATTAGCACTTGCGCAGGCGCAAAGATTGGGCAATCAGACAGCTATTGATGCCGCTCAAACGCAGCTCAAGTCATTCTCAGAAATTCATAGTGCTATGATGGAATTACAGAGGGTAGTAAATGAATCAGCAGAAACCCAGTCCAATATGGAACTCGCGCAACAACAGCAACAGCAACAACAGGCTGCCGCTGCGCAATCTCAAGGTCAGCCCGGAGGAGGTCCGTGATTGGAAAACCAATCCAGTAACGAGGTTCTTCTTTTGGGGACTGGGTCAGAGATTCAAACAATATAAGAATGCCTTACCGAAGGTATATGTTCAGGATAATGCTGATGCTACTCATGGAAGAATCGCCGAGTTGATGGGAGCAATGCGCGTTATATCGGATATTCTGAACGCCAAAGATGATGATGATGAGTTTTTAGTAAGTCTAGAAGATTTGGAAGAGGTAAATGAGTATGATGAAGCCAGTGGGAATACGTCCAGTTCGGGATTTGATTTTAGTACTACCCGAAGAGAATATAACTCAGAAGGAGATGAAAATTCAGCTTCCTGAGTTTATCAAAGACAAACAGAAGATGCAGCAGATTTTTGGAACGATTGTTGCAATGGGTGAGGGAGCATTCAAGTATGAAGAAAAGCAATATGGAGTGCGCCCAGTAGTGAAAGTCGGAGACCGTATTATGTTTGCTCGATATGGCGGCATGATTGTAACGGGTGCCGACAAGGTAAAGTACCGTATGATTAGTGACGACGATGTTGTTGCTGTCGTATCGGATGATGTAAAATACGAAATAGAGTAAACAGAAATGTCAGAAAACAATGAAGAGTTGAATCAGGACACTAATTTTGAAGCCGAAGCTACGGCTCAGGGATGGAAACCTCAAGCAGAATGGAGTGGTGATCCAGAGAAATGGGTGGATGCAAAGACCTTTGTTACCCGGGCTCAGGAATGGGTAGGTCCTCTGAAAAAGGAAATTAGTGCTTTGCGCACTACTATGCGTCAGGTAGTGGAAACGGGACGACGTCAGCAACAGGCCGTTCTTCAAGAAGCTCGAAATCGGGAAAGTCAGCTCCAAAATTATATAGCTCAGTTAACGGCCCAACGGGATGCGGCTATTGCGGCATCAGATGCCTCGGAGGCCGTAAAATTGGAGCGTAATCTCGCCAGTGCCAATCAGGAACTGGCCGTAACAAAAGAAAATGTCAAACAGACGAGTGCTGAAGCCCCCGACCCTGAATTGGTCCAAACAGCAAATGATTTTAAGGCTCGTAACAGGATGTGGTATGGAGCAGATCAGATGGCAACCAAGGACGCTGATACAATAGGCCAGATTTATTCCTCAATGTATCCCGAGAAATCTCTCTCGGAAGTATTGGAACATGTTGAGGAACAGATTTTTTCGAAATACCCGAATTATGCTCCATCCAAAACTAGAACGGGTGGACCACAAAGCGGCAACAGTGGAGTTAGAAATGTGGAATCAAATACATCTCCCACAAAGTTAAAGTGGGAAAATTTGGATGAGGATACACGGCTGGTAGGAGAACAGCTAATCAAGCGAAAGGTATTCAAGGATAAAAAAGATTATCTTGCATCCCTTGATTCTACAGATAATACCATTGATATTGCTGCTTTTACAAAGAAATGAGGTTAAGAAGATGAGTAAAGAAGTAGAGAAAGAAGGTAAACCGGAACGCAAAAAGGCCATTAAGCCTTTGGGCGTTCCAACGGACAAGCTTGAAGTCAGAAATCAGCAAGCCAATATGCATTATGTTTGGGTAAATCACGATGATTTGACCTTACAAGCATTTGAGGATGCTGGGTATGAGTATGTCACGAAAGATGACCCGGAACGGGTGAGTAGCGCTGATATGACTGGAACGGGGGGTGGTATAGACAGCCGATATGTAAAGACTGTTTCCCGTAATGGTCAAAAACAGTGTTTGATGCGCATAACTCTTGATGAATGGAATAGACAGCAAGCTCTGAGGGATGAGGCTTCCATGAGCCCCTTGGAGGACATTCAATCAGGAGGTGGGTATCAATTTGATGGTTCCTATGTCAAGCAATCCAAAGTCACTACAGTTCGTGGTGGAAGGAAGGCTTGATGAAGGATGTAAAACTAACTACTAAGGTGAAATAAATACGTGGCCAATGTTAATGCCCCGTTTGGGTTATCGCCTGTAGCCAAGATTGACGGTTGTCCGCTTAGTGGGGCACCGGAAATGGTTTTCGTTCCGTCAACTTACGCGACTGCTTTGTTTGTGGGTGATCCCGTAGTCATTGTAGCCAGCGCGACGGATACTGAATCCTATGGTGTTCTTAATGTCAATATCGGTGTGGCTGGTTCAGCCATACTGGGTGTCATTGTAGGCGTCGAACCAGTCTTGGGACAGTCTGTGCCCCAACTTTACCGTACCTATCTCCCAGCCTCGACGGGGGGTTATATGTACGTTTATCCATGTGTGGGGGACGAAGTCCTGCGCGGTCAATTGAATGGTGCTTCTACCAATACTGATATTGGCAAGAACATCAATTTTGCGACTGGTACAGGTAATACAGTCAATGGTATTAGTGGTGCTGTTCTCAGTACTGCTACTATCGCTACGACTGCTACCCTCAATTTCCATATCCTGCGCTGCTCTCGGCTTGCCGGTAATGCATTCCTGGGTACCTATGCCATTTATGACGTAGTTACCAATGTATTCCAGCTTGGCCAGAGTATCGCCGGCGTCTGAGGTAAATAAGAATGGCTGGTATTATAACTACTGGTTCGATTCCCAAAGCCTTATACCCCGGTGTAAGGCAGTGGTTCGGACAGGAATATGCGGAACAGCCGCGCCACTATGAGAATATCTTTGAAACTCGTCCTTCCGACAGGAACTACGAAGAGGATGTTCAGATTACTGGTTTCGGACTCGTTACTGCAAAACCACAGGGTTCTCCAACCCAGTATGACAGTATGGGACAGGGCTTTACCTATCGGTACACCCATATTGCATACTCTTCGGGGTTCATTGTAACCCATGAGGAAATCAAGGACAATCTGTACATGAAAATTGGTGAGCAGCGCGCCCGCGCTCTTGCTTTCAGCTTTGCCGCTACCAAGGATACGCTCGGTGCGGGCATTCTAAACAATGCCTTCAATAGCGCGTTTACCTATGGTGATGGTACTCAGTTGATTGGTACAGCTCATCCCACAATCTCTGGCGATCAATCCAACACGCTGGCGACTGCTCAGCAGCTTTCAGAGGCGGCTATCGAATCGTTGATTATCAACATTCGTCTGGCCCTCAATGATCGCGGTTTGCGCATCAGCTTGCTGCCAGAGTCTCTTGTCATCGCCCCTAATCTGGAGCCGGATGCTCATCGCATCCTGTACAGCACTCTTCAGGCAGATACTGGCAACAATGCCATTAACTATCTGAAAGCAAGCGGTACCTTCGGTAAGGGGATTGTTGTTAATCCCTATCTTGCCACTAATCCGCATTATTGGTTCATAAAGACCAATTGCCCGAATGGCTTGACATTGATGGAACGCGAAGCATTGGCCTTTACACAGGACAATGATTTCGACACCGAGAATGCCAAGTACAAGGGTATGGAGCGTTATAGCTTCGGTTGCACTGATTGGCGTGGTGTGTTTGGGGTTAATGCCTCTTGATGTAAGTGCTCTCTGGAGCCCGAAAAGCTATCCGGTCTTGGTTGTTATATCCTCAATAACAGCCTTCATTTAACAGCAAACTTAAAATGTTTTTGAGGAAACTATAATGGGAATTGCAACACGTTATCCGACTGGCCTCTTTACGGCTAATCGCCAATATACGGATGGTAGTGATAATAATTTCGTCACGCGGACAGGTCTAGTCCATCGTGATGCCGTATTCAAGATCAATTTTGCGGATGGGACTACGACTGTCACGACTGGTATTACATTGCCTGTAGGTGCCGTTGTACTCTATCCGTTTGTGAATGTCAGGACTGCCGAGACGACTGGTACTACCAAGACTATTGAGGTGGGTATTACGGGTACGGCAGGTGGCTTTATTACTGGCCTTTCAGTCGCGACTGCTGGTTTGATTAAACCCACTCAGTCTGTAGCTGCGGCGGTAACTCTTGGTTCATTGCTATTGGCAGAGGTTTTGGCAGGAGTGGCTACCACTCCGGCTGTCCCCGCTGCCTATGCGTTTGAACCTTATATTGTTACAACGGCTGTAGCAGTCACGTGGACACCTGCTTCAACCAACTTTGCCAGTTTGGATGCTGATGTTATTCTGCCGCTCCTGATTCCGGCTGATCTTACCCAGATGCCGGTCAATATCACGATCCCTGGTTTGGATACTGGTAATTAATTGAGGTGCTTTATGGCTATGAATCTTTTGCCATTTAATCCTCAGTCTCCAACGGCTGCACTAACCGTCATTGCAACGTCGGCATCTGTAAAGGTGCCGACTACAAATTCGTCCCCTAACCTCGTTAGTTTGCGAATTGTAAATGACGGTACGAACTTTGTGTATGTCAACTTTGGTGCCAGTGGTGTTACAGCCGCTATTCCTGCATCAGGTGCTACAACGACTGGGTTGATGTTGTTACCGAATAGTGTAACCTATGTCATGGTTCAAAGTGGTTATTCTGAGGATAACCCGGACAATACCAGTGCAGTTTATGTGGCTGCTATTGCAGGAGCTACTGGCAATACGATCTATATTACCGTTGGCGAGTCTGGAATGGGCGGCTAAAGATGGGGCACGCAGACTACCTAAAGCTGGGTTCGGCAAATGCAATTTGTGATACGTGCGGTTTTAAGTATAAGCTGTCTGAGTTAAGACTGGATTGGCGTGGCCTCATGCTTTGTGAAAGGTGTTGGGAGCCACGCCATCCTCAAGAATTCCTGAGGGGTGTGCCGGATAAACCATCAGAAGGGGTTGAGAATCCCCGTCCCGACAGCACACCAGTCTTTTTTGCTCCCGTTACAACTATCAGTACTCCCACTCTTCCATCCAGTGGAGTTCCTGTCGAGAATACAAATCTTATGACTGTCAATATAGCTGTAAGTGGTGGTGCGGATGTTTCTGTCACCATAGATGGATGGCCAGCAACTATTGAGGCCGGATATTATCAGTTGGCTCCCAAGAGCCAAATTGTCCTGACTTACTCGTCAGCCCCTACCTGGACATGGTATGCTGAATAATGCCAACCTATAGCGGAACTACTACCTTTCTCAGTACGGGAGTGCAAATTTGCACTCGTGCGGCTGCTAAAATCTATGCTATTGATACTAGCAATAGTGAGACTTTGCCTACTCAAAGCTTGAATGACTTTCTATATCAGTTAAATGTTTTGACTAAGGAAGCTATGGCGTCTCCGGGAGTAATTCCCTGGACTGTCCAACTGAATACTCTTTTCTTGCAGCAAGCGCAAAGCTCTTATTATGTTGGTTCTAGTACTGGATTTCAAAATCTAGATAATTGGACCAATAGTTATTGCTATGCCACACTGGCCAATACCTATGCTAGTGCAGCTACTTCTTTGGTTTTGTCTGGTTTGACGAGCGGTTCTATAAATGGAACTGCCCAGACAATAAATGTAGGCGATAATATTGGTATCAAACTGGATACTGGTAAGACCTTTTGGACGACAGTTTCTTCTTGGACGAGTGGAACCAATACAGTAGTATTGAATGCCGGATTGCCAAGTCAGGCATCTTCCGGCAACTTCATATATGACTATACTACGAAAGCCGACCGTCCCCAAAAGATTTTGGAAGTTTCTCGTAGTAATACAAGTCTCATTGACAATATCATCGAGCCCATCTCTCTTCAAGTCTATAATCAGCTACCCAACAAGAATGAAAACGGAATGCCACTTCAATGGCATTTCATAAATTCCATCCCGAACGCCAACCTTCTGATTTGGCAGCCCTATGATGGGACTAGTGGATGGGATAGACTATCATGTTGGTGCGAGACCATCATCGAGGATTTTGACAGTGCTGGAACCGACAATCCCTACTATCCTGTCGAGTGGACCAACTTTTTGATTTGGGAACTGGCTGCCGAGATGGGAGAAGAGTACGAGATTGCTGATACCAAACTACAGCGGTTACAGCAAATTGCTGATCGCAAATTCAACAATCTCCTGAACTATAGCGCAAGCCTTTCCAAGTCTCCCATCCAGTTTGGAATGCAGCAAAATGCGTGGACAATAGAGAGTTAATAATTAGAGGAGAATTGCAATGCTTTCTTATCAAGAAGAAAATTGGGAATCTACTAAACAGGAGCTGATTGCTATCCTGCCTACCCATTATCAAGAACTTGCTCTCCACAAAGATAAGGTACCCTTGATGCCTAATTGGGAGGTTTATACCCAGATGGCAGCACGGAATGAACTCTTGTTTGTTACTGTACGTGAAGAGGGTAAACTTATTGGTTATTTCTTGGGATTTGTAGGACCTGCCCTCCACTATATAACATGTTTGACGTGTCATATGGATATATTTTATATAGTTCCCGAAGCTCGTGGAAACAACTGCGGATGGTTTTTATTCAAGAAGGTAGAAGAGCTGTGCAAACAGCGCGGAGTGCAGAATCTGGTAGTGGGATGCAAATTGCACAAGGACGTCTCTTTTCTTTTTGAGAAACTTGGATACACAGAAATCGAACGTACTTACAGTGCGTGGTTAGGTGACTGAATGTTTCATAAAATTCTGATTCGTCTCTTTGGCTACTCGCCATCGCTTTTATGGAAGCAGCGCGGATGGGTAACAGGAGGGATAGCGGCCGTCAGCTTAATTGGAAGTATGATGTCCTCTAATGCGCAGAAGAGTGCAGCCAGTACAGCCGCTAATGCAACTACTACTGCCGCCGATCAGGCAAATACCACTCAGATGGCTATGTTCCAGCAAGAGCAGTCGGATATGGCCCCCTATCAAGCTATGGGTATCAATGCTGGAAATGCTCTGAGCAATTTGATGGGCCTTGGGTCAGTACAGTCTGGGACGGGTGCGGGCGGTCAGGTAACGGCTGCTGATGTGCGCAAGATGAATGCCCAGAATAATCCCAATTCCTCTTCTACCACAACCTCTTCTTCAAAATCCAGTTCAGGAAAAAGTGGTGGAATGGATTTAGCCAATCCCTCCTACAGCATTACCAATTCTGTGACGGGGGGGAATTCGACTGCCAATGCAATTCTGGATCCTGGTGGATCCATTTTGAATGCTATTGGGTTAGCCAAAGGTGGCCCAACTGAGCCTAAACCTGTGATGGTTGGTGAACGCGGCCCCGAGGTCCTTATCAATAAGTATGGGAAGCATATTGTAGGAAAGAACGGTCCTGAAATTATCCATCCTACTGTTCCAGGATTTGTTCAACCCAATCCCCATACAGCAGCTACTAACAAAGAGGCACGCGCAAATTTCCTAAAGGCTGCTAAGATGTCTCCCATTCATAGAGCTATGGGAGGTCCCGTGAGTGCATTACCTGATGGTAATTTCCATGCTATGGGAACTGGGTATAATCCAGGAATGGGAAATGGAATTCGTGCACATGCGCAAGGCAATATATCTCCTACTTCTTTTAGTCCCAATCATAGTGGTCTGGCATCCAAATTTGGAAACCTCATGCAGGAGGGCGATATGAGAATGAGCCATCCCGCTTCCTTTGGTACACCAAGTTCATTGCAGTATGGTACAGCTCTTCCTGCTGTAGGAGTTTCTCCTTCCAGTACTGTACCATCTCCTACTACCCGGGCTATAAATCCAACTACAGCAGGACCTGCAACTACAAGTAATCCCTATGTCCCTCCTGGATCAAATATAGGGACGGGTATATCGGGTAATCCAGCAACTGGAACCGCTTCTCAATCCAGTGCGGATACCCTCTTAGGACAAGGATTGGGAGCAGGCTATAATGCAAGTGAGGCCGATTCCACCTCAGCACAAGTTCTATCCCAATCTCCACAATATCAGTTTGCCATGCAACAAGGTATTGAAGGATTGGATGCGAGTGCAGCCGCTAGTGGTGGTCTCTTGAGTGGTGGGCATTTGGCTGCTATTCTTAATTATTCCCAAGGATTGGCGAGTCAGCAATATAACAATGTGTACAGTCAACTTATGGGTATGACCAGTATGGGTGAGGCTGCGGCTGCCGGGCAAGCCACCAATGCGGCTGTTACGGGTGCGGGAATAAGCCAGAATTACATGAGTCTTGGAAATACACTGGCACAAGGTGCCTACTATCAAGGAAATACTACAGCCAATATGTGGAATAGTATAGCAAATGGGATGGGCTCAGCATATGGAATGTATATGGGAGGTAAACCGTAATCATGGATCCGTATTTTGAAATGATGATGTTGAGTCGGGACGGAGTTTCGCGTCCTCCTAATCCCTATGCTGGCCTTAACCGTAGTGCTGCTGCAAACCAAAATCCCTTTATGAGCGGTATGCAGCAAGGAATTGCTACTGAGAATGCTTTGAAGGAGGCTCCTATTGCGCGTCAGCAACAGCAACAAGCCACTCAGATGAATTCTTTGAAGCTCCAAGCCATGAATCAGGCTGCTACTAATGAAAAGAATGGCAAAGTCATGGATGAGGCTATTTATAGCGGCAGCCCGGAAAAAATGGCTGCGGCAAAAGCCCTCGATCCGGCAACTTTTGAGCAGCATAGTCTTGTAGCTGTTGCAACCTCTTCAAAGCAGTTGGCAATGACTGCAAGTGGGATGCGTAATCTTTATAGTCTGTACCCCACACTACCGTCTTACTCTAAAAATTGGAGTACCATTCAAAATGAATATGGAGGTTTACATCCTCTTCCCCCAACATCATTTCTAAATGAGAAAGACTTTCAAAATCATATTGAGTCTATCAAGTTAGGAGATGCTAAAATACAGGCCAATAGTACAGAGTTGACAAAAACTATTGACGCCTATCAAGCTGCTTTGCGAAGTGGGGATACTTATAAAGCAGCCATACTTAAACAAAATATAAGTGACTTGACGGCCAAAAATTTTCAGGTTACTCGATACTATAGAGCGCAAACTGCCTCAGCAGTTGCCCGTGCCCATTACTACAACAATCTCAATGCTGTAAACAGTAGCCGAGATGAGCGTCCTAAAATTGATCCCCAAGAGGCCATGTTCTCAATGGAAGGGGCAGTAAAGTCAGATAGTATATTGAATAATTTGAGCCCCGATACTTATACTTTGGTGAAGGGCAAAGAGGTCAAGAATGATGGCGAACGGTCGGTTGCCACGAATTTTATAGCCGCTACTGCTTCCAGTCTCTATACTACCGATAAGAAGCTTACATGGGGAGATGCCGTCAAACAGGCTACTCAAAAAGCCTATGGACGCACGATGGTAGGTGTAATGGAAGGATCGAATGGTAAACTATATTCGACTCACAACTTTACGTGGGTCAATACCAATCCCCCTCCAGTTCCTACAGACCCCACCCAACTCGCAGCCTATATTAGCAAGAACAGAGCCTTACCGGCATCCTATCTACTTCAATTGGGCGTCAACTTCAATAAATGGATGCAACTCAAGCCGGGCCAGTAAGCAATCAACCTCCCGTTGATGCTCAAGCACTCTTTGATTCCTCGGTTCTTAATGATCCGAGTCAGGTAAGTGCTGCCAAAGAAACTGCCAAGAGTATGTTTGCTGATGGCCAAGATACTCCACAGACTGTTCAAAAGATTTCTGAAGATCCATCTTTAAGTGATGTGAAATCCCTGTTTGCTACTGGTAATGACGGTCCAGAGCTGCAAACAAATACTCAAGAAGAAGCACAAAAGCCCAATACGGATGTTATTGGAGAGGGGATTTCGGAGGTAGAACATCCAGTTAAATCTGAGGAAAATGTCCTCAATAAAGCCTCCTCTGGATGGAATGCAAGTACATTTGAAAATCTTGATCCATTCAATCGTCTTGTCAATACTGAAATAAACAACATCAAGCAGAACAGCATGGTGTTGTCGGCTGCCAGAGTATTGGGGGGTGATACTCAACATCAGCAAGCTGTCGAATCTCTCAAGACTCAGCAGAATAATTTGCTGGCTCAGCTACATACCCTGCAACTCAATCCCTCCAAAAATTCCTACCAAATTGCTGGATTGCAAGGTCAGATAAGTTCCTTGAACAATCAGATGGATGCAATGAATGTATCCGTTTTGCATCAAAAGTGGTCGTCCTTGGCTGAGCATCCCGGTGATACACTCAAGTCTGCATGGACTTCTCTGAAAGCCCTTGGAAGTGCTTTTATAAAATCCCCCGAAACTGTCCTCAAGAATTTTGGTAATCAGATGCTGGCTGACCCGTGGTTTTTGGCTACGGGTAATATCTTTGATGGAGCGGGGGCTGTAACGGCTACTGATGATGCAACTGCTGTAGCCAAGACCTCAGAGGTGGCTTCCAAGTTGGCCGGTGCTTCGAGAATAGCCAGCAGTGTGGCTTCCAATGGACTGGTTAAAACGGCTGCCATTAATGGTGCTATTTTTACTCCTCTCAGTCTAGCCCAGACTTATGACCAAACCGGGACTGTAACTCCCAATGATGTAATCCGGGCATCCGTCCAAGGATTGGCACTCGGAACGGCATTCCATTTGGCGCACACATTCTTTAGTCCCAAGGGAGCCGATATAAATGCCATCCGTAATGATGCGGCAGTAAATGGCAGAACACTATTGGAGGCAGCCAAATCCTTAGGTATTGATACGGAGACACCGGGCCGTGAAACTGTCGCCTCTTCCGGGACTGTAACCAATCTCACTACTGAGAATCCCGTCAAGGCCGTTGCTCGTGGAATGGAAGTAAATGAGATACAGGTTCCCAATCAAGCTTATGCCATGTTACAAACCGTTGCAAAGAGCGGTGGTACCTACCGTGCAGATGATTTGATTGATCCGAAAGTACCGGACCAAATGGCAAATTGGTCTCTTTTGCACATGGATACTTTCAATCGTAATCTGAAGGATTCAGGGAGAGCTGGATTGCTTGGATTGCAAGATGTGGGGATGGATTACTTGATGCATAATACCCACGCTGTAAGTGGGAAATTGGCAACTGCTCTTTTAGCTCATATAGGGAATGACGGAGTAGATATATTCCACACGGCCAGTGATGGGACCAAGAAAGGGTTTTCGAGTTTGGTGCGAGCTCATGCCGATATGGCTGATCGAGGAATCAGTCTTGGAAAGCCGCTCAATAGTTTATGGTCGCTTGATCCGGGCGATGCGGCTATTTGGACAAAAGGACTTAAAGCACGCGGTTATAATGTAGAGCAGTCTCCCTTCTCAATCTATGATGCCTATGCCAATCGTGTAAAGACAATCAATGGAGAACCCGTTTTCAAGGTTACTGGAAAATTGCCAGAAGCTCCTGAAACCGAAGAAGCCAATATGGTTGAGAATGCGCATGCTCTTGGAAAACAAGTGGGTGCCATTGATCCAGAATTAGCCAAGAGGATGCTTACATTTGGAGCTATAGGAGCTGCCGCTGCGTATGGCTATCATACTGGTGGAATACATGATGCTCTCAGAGATAGTTTGGTAGCTGGTGCTGCTATTCTATTTACTCCCGCCATTGCTCGCGGAATCATGGCGTCGCACGGAGTAAAGAATTTGGGAGAACTCGATGCCAATCATATTGCTCTTCAAAATCTTGACAGTGCAGCTTCTCAAATCAATTCAGTTCCCGTCCTTGCAAATTGGATAAAGAATAATGTTCATGCACTGGTTGGAGGAGATTATGACAACCTTGCAAAGAACTTATATGGGTCTCCCGATGCCCAACCAATGACTCCCGGAGAACAAGCAGCACACGACTATGTAAAGACATTGTTAACTAAAATTGGTCAACGTGCCCAAAATGCTGGAATCATCAAAAATATGGTGGATGATTACTTCATGCGTTGGTGGAAACCGGCTCCCGGTTCCCCACTCGAAGGCAAGTGGAATAAAAACAGTTTCAGATTTTCGCGTACTCTTGGAGTGGGGACAGAGGGATTCAAAGAAGCCTCTAAAATGGGATTAGCCCCAGTCACGGACGACGTTGGCGAAATGATGCGACACTATATTCAGAGTATGCATCAAGCTCTTGTCCTTAAGGAAACTGCCACTACATTAAGAAGTATGGTAGATGAGAATGGGGAAAAACTGATTAAGCCGGCTTTAGAAGCCCCCCGAAATTTTGTCAACCTGAAAGGGAATGCTTTTGCTGGAATGAAAGCCCATCCAGATATTGCCCTTCCCATCAATATGTTGTATGACTATCCTGATCCTACTACTTTGTGGGATGCTTATGATATGGCTACATTCGTATTGAAGCGGTCGTTGTTCAGTTTCAGTCTCTTTCATCCCAAAAATCTGGGGATGAACTATCTGATGGCGACGGGGGATTTGAAGGGGATGGTGAATGCTTTTAGACCTAATTCCATGTTCAGGCAAGCTCTTAAATATGGGGATCCCGATAATCCTTATACTGACAAGATAAAGTTAGCTGCCAAATCCAACCTTACATTTGCTATCAGCACTACGACCGAGGATTGGGGGAATGATCCCTACTATCGGTTTCTGGATGGTTTTTCAAACAAGCTGGATAAGATAGTTCCAGGGAGTGGAATATTACCGAAAGGCATAAAAGCTATTTCGCATGCCTCGGACAAGATAGCCTTTGAAATGGCACAAAATTATTTCAAGTTCCATACTTGGGCTAGAATTTATGACCACTATAAAGAGGCCGCTCTTAGCCGTCACCTGCTCAATCCCGATAAATATCCACTCCAGGATGATGATGAAATTGGTCGGAAGGCCGCACTTGTGGCCAATGATCTATATGGAAGTCAGAACTATTATCACATGATAAGTTCCATGAAGCCCGGTATGATTAAGCAGGTGCTCTCGGAAGTATATTCACCATCCGGCAGACAAGAATTGCAGCGCGGTGGATTGGCCCCCGATTGGGCCACATCGGTTATTAGAAGCTATACGGGTGTTTTGCGCCCAGGAATGCGTGGCGCATATCTGAGATATTTGGCTGGAGCTGCCTCATTCTATTTAGCCGCCGCAGGTGCGTCTTATATTGCGAGTGGAAAATTCCCGTGGCAGACTCTCGAAGAGCCCGGCTACATTGATCTGGGGAACGGATCCAGGCTACAATGGGATAAGCAGGTATCTGAAATAATGGAGTATGGCCAGAACCCACAACAAGCAATTCTAAACAAGCTCGGACCTGTCCCAAGAATTATGGCCGAGGGACTATTAAATAGAAAATATTTGTCTCCAGGAGAGGGCAAACCTATCTACAATCGCTACGATTCCCCCTTCACCGCATTTACTAAAGTCGTGGTTCATGGTGCGGAACAGAATCTTCCTATTGGTGCTCAGCAAGGAATGGAATCTCCGACTCTACGGGCGGGGCTTATACATGCAGCAGGATCTGAACTCGGATTCCCGCTGTACCCACAGTACTCTTCTCCTACAGTCATCCCTCCACAGAATGATGTGGAAAAGATGCAGGCTCGTCTTGCTGCCAGACTGCGGCGTATAGAAGAGGGCGGTCCGCATGGCTGAACAGTATGTCCAATTCATAGGTGGCGCGTATGCTGGCCGCGATCCCGCTATTGATCCGCAGCAGCTCATAAATTACTACATTGAGAGCGATCCGGCATCTACGGGAGAAACAGGCAAGAGATATGCAGTTCCCACTCCCGGATTGACTGTATCCTATACCTTTACGGGAACGACAGGAACTCCCCGTGGTTTGTATTATTACGGAGGTAAATGGCTGGCTGTCATTGGGAATGCCCTCTATTCGTGGGACGGGACTACCCAAACCACTATTGGAACACTGGCCACGAGTACGGGACGTTGTCAATTTATTGATGATGGTCCCAATAATGGTAAACAAGTTCTGATTGTGGATAGCGCCGGAAATGGGTACGTCTACAACTCAGGTGTTCCATCCTTTACTCAAATGACGAATGGAACCAATGGGTGGCCCACGGGTGGAGCGGGAGCCATTACATTCCAGGACGGTTATGCCTTACTGAATCAGGCAAATTCACCCACCCTTTGGTGGTCAAATCCTTATGATTTCAGTACCATAAATGGCTTGAATTTTGCCACCAAGGAAGGCCATCTGGATAATATAAGTGCTCCCATCAGCGACGGTACTCGTGTCTATTTGTTGGGTATCCAGACAAGCGAGGTTTGGTACGATCAGGGACTGCTGAATGAAGCATTTGCCAGATTACCCGGAGCGTTCTATTATAAAGGGTGCTTGTCACAGTACGCACTTTCTATCATAGATAGTTCGGTCGTTTGGCTTGGGTGTGATAATACGGGCTATCCACAGATATATCAAGCACGTGGTACTTCTGCTCCTGTAGCCATTTCTACTCCTCAAATAGAGTATCAGCTTTCCAAATCAACTCTATCGGATGCCTTTGCATTTACCTATATGCAACAAGGCCATCTATTTTGGGTGCTTACACTTCCAACTACGGGAGTGACGTGGGTATGGGATGCTACTACTACTTTGTGGCATCAGCGGGCCAGTACGGGAAGTACGCATGGGGAGTGGTTGCCATATTACATCTCTGCTGACGCGGGTTCGGAAAATGCTCCTTACTGTATGGATAATCTGAGTGCCAACCTGTACAAGATTGATCCAACCAATAATACGGATGATGGAACTACCATCAATCGCACGATTGTTGGACCTACAATGGAACAAGCCCATATCCGTATCTTTGGAAATGGCGTCGAAGTAAGATGCAATGCAGGTGTAGGGTCTGGACCTACATCGGGGACCATAACGCTGGCATGGTCAAAAGATAATACAACTACATATCCGGGTTCTATAACATGGACATTGACTAGTAGTCCTACTCAAAGACTTTATCAGAAACGGCTTGGATTTGCCAGACAGTGGACATTCAAGTTGACGACAAGTACGAATGCCATCATCTATGGATTGATTGCCAATCCGATGACGACTGAAAGATTGCCTGCTTTCCCATCTGTACAGACATGAAACTCTACGGATCACAGACTGTTACCAATCCAGATTTGTTGAGGGTACCAATTCAACCTCTGACGGTCGTGGATCAGAATGGGAATCCTATTGGTAATATTTCCAGTACGGAGTGGAGCACATTCATTCAGACTTTATCACGAGTTACCTCCAACTCGTCCGGTTTCTCGTCCGGTTCGGGAACCAACTATATTCCCAAGCAGTATGCGCAGTTCTCGGATGGTGCACTGCCAACGATGTCCGGTACTGCGACCGTTTCCTATGATACGGGATTCAGCCTGTTTGGATATGCCTCACTCAAGGTGGCAGGAAGTGGAACTGTCTATTTTGCAGCTTCTTCAACTACTTATGATATTCCAATTGCTCCCTCCCAATCGTGGATCATAAGCGCCTACTGTAAATCCTCGATTGTATCGTCCAGTGGTACTATTGGAATCAAGACGGCAACCAATACCTATACAGTTCCCTATACCAGTAGTGCAGTTGCTGGCGACATAGTCCGTATATATGGAGTGCTGAGCCTGGTATCTGATACCAATACTCAGTGTACAGTATATATAGATAGTACTCAGGGAGTTGGAAATAGCACTTGGTTTGACGGCTTCATGCTTGAGCCGCAAAGCGGGTCGTCTGACAATCCCTCCCCATTCTCCACCAATACGTCTCCTACGAATCTGAATGTCAATCCAACGGCAGGGGTGGTAAACAACCTTCCCTATACTAACCATTCTCCAACTATCACAGGAGCTATTGACAGTACTGGTATTGCAACACCAACAGCCGTTGATTTTTCCAGGAACTACACAAACAAGACTATAGATGCCATTCCGGATGGGAACACGTACAGTAGAACTCTGGGGTCAGTGCAAACCTCGAATGTTCCCGATCTAGGCAAAGGTATTCTTGGTAAAACGCTTCTGAATATCGCCGACGATTCCGGCAGTTCTCGATATGCGGTACTTGCCATTGATCCCAATCGGCGTCCTTATATAGACTTCAGTCAGACGGGTCATATAGCCAAGATTCTCGACAACATCAATGACGGTACTACCTACAGCCGTACTCTCGCCTCCGTTCAGACCGGCAACGTGCCGGACTTGAGCAAGGGGATTCTGGGCAAAACCCTGCAATACATTGGTGACGACCTGGTAACCACCGGCCGCGTCGCGCACACCGTGGGCACACTGGCGAATCGTCCTGCTGCCGGTACGGCCGGCCGCTTGTATCTGGCGACGGACAGCGGGACGAACGGCATCACCTACCGGGACACCGGAAGTGCGTGGGAAGTAGCTGGAGTGGGACATCTGGCAGACATTCAAGGCACAACTGACAATCTGGCGCCGGGTGCCACTACCGATGTGGTGAATCAGACCAACCTTACCAATGGCAATGTTGATCTGGCCAAGAGCATCTCCGGGAAGGTGCTCACCAACATTGCCGATGATGCCACTTACGTGCGTACTACGATGGGGGCTGGTAACGCTAATGCTGCCAGTGTTTCAAATTCAATGTTTCAGCTCGGCAGCGGCCAGAATGTACCTGGATGGACGCTGTCAGTCGGCAGCACATCAAACAGTCTGATCGGCAGCACAGGACCTTCTCCGCAGTTTGGTGCACAGTATTTACAGCTAATTCCCACCGCAGCCACCACTCTGCGTATGACGAGCATCCAGAGGTGGGCCATTAAACCAGGCGATGTGGTCACAGTGAGCGGTTGGGGGTATGGTGTTGGTGGTCCCACGGACGCCATCATTGGGATGCTGTTCTTAAATGCCGCAGGCGCAATTGTAGACAGTGATAGTAGTGGTAACTTCGGCGCAGCGTGGACTAATCAAACCGTGACGGCGAGCACAGCGGTTACTACAGCAGTCAGTGTGCAGCCCTTTGTAGAAACCATTACGACAGCAGGAAATCAAGGTGTTCTGTGTAATCAGATTAGCCTGTCCATCAACGATGTACGTCAGCCGAACAGCGC
>VFSW01003469.1_pt1 | contig 23639 bp, 21 predicted proteins | sample 5358111 | NCBI WGS metagenome assembly VFSW01 (sample SAMN11554181, study PRJNA540505) | mine drainage metagenome | isolation source: sediment from site ElyBrook_90M | place: USA: Ely Copper Mine, Vershire, VT | collected 2017
GCTGTGGCGGCACCACCGGCGGCGGTGGCGGCGGCTTTGGCGCCGGTGGGGCGGGGGCGATAACCGACAGCTTGATGATCGAGGGTTTGTCAGTCGGTGGCGGTTGTAATTGATCAACCACCATAACCGACCCCAGGGCGGCGAGTTCGAGCAACAGGCTAAGTCCCACCGCGATCAGAAAGCGGTTGTTCCCGGGTTCGTCGTCGGTCCAAAGTCCGGAATTTACGTGGCTCGCCATTTTATCAACTCTGCTGTTCGGGGAATCGTATTCGGGGATCATGTAACGCAACAGGGCCCGGCTTGCGCCGGACCCTGCCAGTAAGCGACTGGGTTTCTCTAAATTGTCACAATCAGAAGGTCATCGGTACCGAGACCGAGAAGAAGGCCGAGACACCGGTGAGCTTCAGATAAAGCGGGTTGCCGCTGGCATCGCTACCAAGATCGGTGATGTACTGATTCTGGTTGGTGATGTTGTCAACATTCAGCTTTACACTGAGATGGTTAACATGCGGCATCAAATGGGCGAAAGTATAACCCGCTGAGACATTGACGGTGTTGTACGGATTGTACCAGCCGCCAGGTGAATGACCGCCAGGCTGGCTGACGGCAGAGTTGCCGCTATATTCGCCACCGGTCCACTCATCGATGACTGACGCGTAAATGCCGTTATGATCATAGATGATGCCCGCATTGGTGGTAAATTGCGGTGCCATCTGCACGTTAACATGCCCGGCCGTTGTGTAAGCCTGATTATAGCCGCCGTTGCCGAACAGGGAGAAGCCGGAGTCAAACGTATAAGTGGCTTCACCTTCGATACCACGGTAGAATACCCCGCCGATATTCGCAAAAAACTTGTTGGGGTTTTTACCGCTGGACTGGATGAAATTCTGGAAGTGAATGTCGTAAATGTCGCCACCCAATGCCAGGTGCTGGTTTTGATAGGCAGCGCCTGCCTGAAAATTCAGCGTGGTTTGCGGCTGAACGCTTTGTTGGGTGATATTGGTGGTGTAAAAAGTGTTCAAATTTGGCGCCAGAAAACCTTCGGCGGCTTGCGCGTATACCGAAAGATTCGGATTGAGTTTATAACGCGCCTCAAATGACGGCAGCAGCTTGCCGTAATTATGCTCGTAGCCCTGCGAAATACCAGTGTTTTGGTTAACAACGGCGGCCAACTGGCGGCGGAAGAAGGCGTATTTCACACCCGCGGTCAGGGTCAGACCATCAATCGGCTTCCAGTCAAACTGAGCATAGGGCTGGAACGTATAAAGCTGGTTGTGCTGTAAGCGGGAGATAGTACCGTTATTATTGTTTGCGGTCACGGTTCCAACACCGTTGGTGTTCAGGTCATAGTTTGGGGCATTACCGTTGGTCAGGCTGACTTCATAGACGTAGCGATTGTCTGACTGCCGGTCGAACCAGGCGCCGACTTTCACGTCACCAAAGCTGAAATCTTTCTGCAGACGTTGGATGGTACCGAACGAGCGATAGGTCATGCCAAATGTTTCGCCAGGTATGCCATTCACGGGAGTTCCGCCAACGGTCAACTGAACCTGATTTGCCATGCCAGCCGATGACTGGCCGCCCGGCAGTGAGTCAAACGGATCAATGGTGTTGATATCATGATGATAATAGCCGTAGGTATAGGCTTTGCCATCATACAGCCAGCCATTGCCCAGGTTGGAGGTCAGGTCGGCATATTCCATATCGGTGGTGATATAGTCAGCGGTATATTTGTGATACCCCTGGCTGTTGGGGTCATTATTGTAAGCGTAGTTGCTGTTGCCGAATGCCTGCATCTGCGCAACTGACGCGCCTAAAGGCGGGTTCTGGTAAAGCTTTTGGTAGCTGCTGAACAAGGTCAGTGTGGTGTTTGAACCCAGCGGTAAAACAATCTTGCCAAGGAAATTCGAACGCTCCTGGTGCGCATAGCTCAGCGCGCCATCGGACTTGATATGTCCAGCATCAAAGAAAGCTGAAGCGCCGTTCAATTTTGAAATCGATCCGGTATCGAATTGCAGCCCTTCCTGCGCCGTATTGTAGCTGCCGTATGAACCATACGGGGTGAGTGTCATATTTGGCAGCGGGTCCTTGCTGCGGATGGAGATGGTGCCGCCAAAAGTGGCGTCGCCGACCGTTTCCGCGGTGCCGGGACCACGGTCCACAATGGTTTGCCCAATATCATGGTCGGCGAAGAATGACGTGGTGTGGTGGGTAAAGTCGTTGGAATCACCGAGGGGGATACCGTCGAACGTCACGTTATACTGACCATCCTGCAAACCACGAATCGTCGGCCCAATGGCTTCAGCAAGACCAGGACCATTCGGGTTGATGCTGTTCACCGACGGAGTGAGGCGGGCATAATCAGCATAGCTTTGCGTGCTGCTGAAGTTGTTTTCAATAGTGTGCTGCGTTACCAGCGAGGTTGGCTGGGTGGAGTTCAGTGGCGTCACCGACGGGGCTTCGTACGGCGCGGAGCCCGGTGTGTCCTGGTAATCACTGCTGCCATTAGCAGTGCTGGCGGCAAGCACCGAGCCAAGGTCGAGGTTGACCGGCGCGTTGGCGGCTGTTTGAGCCTGCGCGCTTGCGGCGCTCAATACTGCAAAGCCAGCCATCGCCAAATAGATGACGGGACGCGAACACGTCCGGCTCAGCGCATTGCGCAGAGACATATTATTACCCATGGTGAAAATCCCTTGTTGTATGTAACCGTTTTACGTCTGCGAAGTTTCGGCATCGCAGCATAGGGGTTCACCTAATATAAACACTGCGTAATTACTGTTACACTTCGATGATAAACTTATGACGATTTGTGTATGCAATAAAAATCCCGCCAGGCTTTCTGCCGGGCGGGATGATTACAAGGTGGTTGCGATGACTAACTGTTAATGATTCGTGGCTGGTTGTGCCGCAATGCCGATGTCGGTGACGCCGGCTTTGCGCGCAGCGTCGATCACAGTCATGAAATTCTGAAACTGCGAGGTTTTATCAGTCGCAATGGTCAGCTCGGTTTTGGTGGGGTCACCATCGGCCTGGAACATGGCGGTGAGTTGGTCGGTGGTCATCACCTGATCCTTTACCTTAATCGTACCGTCCGGCATCACGTTCACCGTGAATTTGGGGTGCGGCAGCGGGTCGGTTTGCGAGGACACCGGCAGTTGCAGATTCACCCCGGCATCGGGGATCATCTGCAATGTCACGATGATGAAAAACACCAGCAGAAACAGCATCACGTCGATCATCGGAATGATCTCGATGCGGGCCTTTTTTTGCTCGAAGTAGCGCATTTTCATCGGTTGATCTCAGGCGTTCTGCATCGCAGGAGCCCCGGTGCGAACCGCCGCGCCATTTGGCCGTGCCGTAATCATCGGCGTACCATCGGTACGATTGATGATCATAATTTTTAAGGTGTCGAGCTGGTGAAGGATAGTGCGAACCTGATTGTTCAGCGCATTGAAAGCCGAAAGCCCCAGCATGGCGATGAAAATACCAAAAGCTGTGGCAACCAGCGCATCCGCAACACCGGCGGTAACATCAGCCGGCGCGTGGCCGGGCGAGGCCAGCACCGAGAACGCATGGAACATGCCGATGATGGTGCCGAACAACCCGAGCAAAGGCGCCAAGGTGACCACCGTATCCAACACCCACAGGCGTTGGTCGAGCTTGGGAGCGATCAACATGATCGACTCGTCAAGCCGGTTCGCCAGGGCTTCCCCCTCGCTGATGCCGTGGTTGCGGGCTGCGCTGTCAAGCAACGCGGCTTCTGGCAATGTGCCGGCCTTATCGCGCAAACCCTGCAAAGCGGCACGGTCTAACTGACCCTGCGCGGCGGTGGCGTTGATGATCGACTTGCCACGGATGATGGTGGAACGCAGCGACCAGAAACGGTCGAGGATCACCGCCAGGGCGACGAGCAATAAAAAAGCCAGAACATAAAGAACGCCGTCTGAGTAGTCGGCGAGGTGGATGATGTAAGTTAAGGTCAAAATACGGCTCCCGAAGTATTTGGGTCGGTTACAGCATCTTGCGCCGCGGTAGTGTGATAGATTTGTTTCAGTGTTACAGGCGCGATTTTACCGGCACGCGGGTTAAGCGGGCAGCCATACGCAGGCTTGCCGGAAACAGCTGCATCCCGCTGAAGATCACCCCCTGTAGATTGGGCATGCTGGCCAGCCGGTATAACCATCCTGCGCGGGTGATCTGGCCGGAGATATCTTCACTGAGGCGACGGTGAAAGGCGCGTGCATCGGCACCTTTGGTGAACATATCAACGGCGAGAGCAGCGCTGTGCAAAGCAATCGCCATACCGTCGCCGGTGAAGGAGGGGATCACCCCAGCCTGGTCGCCTAGCCGAAAGATATGCGTGGGGTCATTGGCGTTGGGCCGGTGAATATAGCCGTAGGGTACGCGGTAGATGGTCAGCGGTTGCGGCAGCAATTCCTCGGCACCTGCTAATATATGGGCCAGATACGGGCTGTCGCAGCACAAATCCATCAGCAGAGACGGCCATCTACCGCCAAGCTGTTGCAGGCGGCTGCGGCTGGTTAAAAAGCACAGATTGGCCTGCTCGCCCTCAACCATCTGCAATCCGGCATAACCATCATTGAATAAAATCAGAGCGATTTTATGCGCCAATGCGGCTTGGGCTGGCGGCCTGAGGCGGAAATACATTTTAAACCCGACCAAATCCTGTGGCGGCACAGCATCGCGGCGCAGGCCGCGCAATTCATGCTTGCCGGTGGCGAGGAACAAGGTGTTCGCCGTTTGCGAAGTCTGCCCCGCGATATCCACCGTGATCCCGGCCTGCGCTGTCACATTTGTGATGGTCAGGCCGCGTTGAAGTGTCGCGCCGGCTGATTGGGCATGAACCAGCAGCGCTTCATCGAGAGTTTTGCGGGTCAGGCCCAACCCCGTAAAAGGCAATTTAGTGGTGATTGTGGCTTTGCCGCGGGCCAGCACCAGTTGGTTGATGATATGCCCGCCAAGGGCACTCACATCAAAACCCAGCCGGGACAGCGATGCCTGCGCCTCATGGCTTAAAAATTCGCCGCAAATTTTATCTGCCGGGCCGGTCTCGCGCTCGATGAGAGTTACTGGCATCCCCGCTTGCGCCAGCCCCGCCGCCGTAGCGGCACCGGCCAGACCGCCGCCGGCGATGATAATTCTCGCGTTCATTTCAGCCGGGAGACGCCGTAGCGAAACAGTGGATGCCAGCGGATTTGCGCCACGATATTGGCGGCCGCCAGATAACGCGCCCAGTCGGCGCGGCGAAAACTGCGGGCGATGGAAATAGTGCCATCATAACAAACAATTTTATGCCAGCCGAACAGGCGGCATAAAACCCTGAAGCCGTAATAGGCAATGAAATGCCGGTGCAGGTCAGCGATATGCCAGCCACGCCGGGCGGTGGTTTCCATCCAGATGAGCATGCGAATGACATCGGCGTCGGGTAGGTGATGAGTGAATTGCGAGGTGACGATGAAGTCTGGCTGGGTAGCAGGCGTGAAGGCAAACACATCGCTGGTATAATAAGTGATATTTTGGCCGGGCAACGTGGCGGCCTGTGCGGCAACGGCACTGCGAGGGTTCAAATCCACCCCGGCCAACTCTGCGATAAAGCCGCGTTTCGCCGCCCATTTGCTGATGGTGCGCAGCAGGTCGCCGTGCCCGAAAGCCACATCGAGCACCGAAATTTTGGCCCCTGGCATCCATGATTTGGTTGCCTGTTCGAGAAACCCGATGGTGGCGTGGTGGGTGAGGGTGATACGGTTAACCGAAGCAAGGTCGCTCAGGCATTGGTTATAGTCTGCAACCGGCAAATCATCGGCATCCATCAATTCCGGTAGGTCAGAACGGGCCGAGAGGTCCATTAGTTCAGCCGGGTGAAACGGAAGGTTTCAGCGACCATGCCGGGGCCAAATGCCATGGCCAGGCCGCGCTTTTCGCCGTCTGCTTCGCCCAGCATATGCGCGAGCACGAACATGATGGTGGCAGACGACATATTGCCATGCTGGCGCAAAATGCCTCGTGAGGCCGCCAGCGCGGAGGGGGGCAAATTAAGCCCGGTTTCAACGGCATCCAGCACGGTGCGGCCACCGCCATGCACGGCCCATAGGTCGATGGCCTGGGTGCCCTCGCCACGCAGCAAGCCGCCTGCGTCGTCACGCAAAGCCTGGGTGATTTTGGCCGGCACCTGGCCTGAGAGATACATTACAAACCCCTGGTCGCCGACATGCCAGGTGATCATATCCTCGCTCTCGGGGATGAGCGCTGAGCGGAAATCTCCCAGTGCCAGCCCGCAGGCATCGGCTGTTACCAGCGCCGCACTGGCGCCATCGCCGAAGAGCATGAAGGAGAGTGCGGTCTGGATATCATCGGTTTCCTGTAAATGCAGCGTGCAAAGCTCCAGGTTTACCACCAGCACGCGGGCTGTTGGGTCAGCCAACACGGTGGCCTGAGCAATACGTAAGGCTGGTACGGCAGCCGAGCACCCCATAAAGCCGACCAGAGTGCGCTGTACGTCGTTGCGGAGCCCAAGTTGCTTGGCAATCAATTGGTCTAGCCCCGGCGCCACGAAGCCGGTGCAAGAGGCGACGATGAGGTGCGTAATGCCGGCAGCCTCACCATTCAGCGCCAGCCCCGCGACGGCTTTATAGGCGAGGGCAGGGGCGTGCTGTTCATAGGCCCGCATCCGGATCGCGGTGCTGGGGTAGGCACCGCGCCGGTAAAAACCACCCTGCGGCGCATCGGCCTCCACCATGCCGTCCCTATGCAGAACCGAGTAGCGATGTTCGATACCCGCGCGGTTCGCCATCCGCTCGAACACTGTGCGCGCTTTGCCTTTTGGCAGCGCTTCATTGATGAAGCCAAGATAAGCCTCATGGATGTCGTGCTCAGGGACCGCGGTGCCGATTCGGTTGATATGGGCGATGGTCAAAAGGTTATTCCAAACTTTGTTGTACCCGTTAACTGCGCTCTAAATGGGCCGAAGCAAGATACGATTGGTTCACAAAGCGTGGCGCATCGCCTTTACGCGGTTTTTTCACGAATTTTGTTAATTATACCTGAAAAATCTGTCCCGCCATGGCCCTCACTGACGAATTCTTGGAAAATTTCGGTCGCGTGGGAGCCAAGAGCTGTGCTGGCCCCGGCGGCGCTGGCGGCTTCTTGGCTCAGTTTCAGGTCCTTCAGCATCAACGCCGCCGCAAAGCCGGGTTTGTAGTCATTATTGGCTGGGCTGGCGGGCACCGGGCCAGGTACCGGGCAGTAGCTGGTGAGCGACCAGCATTGGCCCGACGAGGTGGACGCCACATCGTAAAGCGCCTGGTGTGAGAGGCCGAGTTTTTCCGCCAGCACGAACGCTTCGCCGACCGCGACCATTGAAATGCCTAAAATCATATTGTTGCAAATCTTCGCTGCCTGCCCGGCGCCGGCGCCGCCGCAATGCACGATTTTTTTGCCCATCGCCGCCAAAACCGGTTGCGCCTGCGCAAATACATCATTGGTGCCGCCGACCATGAAGGTGAGCGTGCCCGCTGCCGCGCCGCCCACACCGCCAGACACCGGCGCATCGGCTGACAGCATGGCCGCCGCCGCCGCTTGCTCGTGCGCCGTGCGGGCGCTTGCAACATCGATGGTGGAGCTGTCGATCAGCAAAGTTCCTGGCTTGGCCTTAGCCAAAATAATTTGATAAGCATCCAGCACCAACTTGCCGTTCGGCAGCATGGTGATGATGATATCCGCATCATGCACCGCACCGGCCGCATCCACGCGCAGCCCGGCACTGGTCGCGGCCTCTACGGCGGCGGGGAAAATATCATGTCCGGTAACATCATGCCCAGCCTTCTGAAGATTGAGCGCCATTGGCAACCCCATATTGCCCAGGCCGATGAATCCGATTTTCGCCATTATTTGTCTCCTCCTAAAATTTGCCGCGAGATGATCAGCCGCATGATCTCGTTGGTGCCCTCGAGGATTTGATGCACCCGCAAATCCCGCACGATTTTTTCAATGCCGTAATCCGCCAGATACCCATAGCCACCATGAATTTGCAGTGCCTGGTTGGCAACTTCAAAACCCGTATCGGTTGCCAGCCGTTTGGCCATGGCACAAAGCAAAGTGGCATTCGCCGCCCCTGCGTCCAACGCGCACGCTGCCTGCCAAAGCAATAACCGCGCCGCTTCCAAAGCCGTCGCCATGTCGGCAATCCGGAATTGCAAAGCCTGAAATGAGCCGATGGTTTTGCCAAACGCCTTGCGCTCGGACATATATTGCACCGTTTTGTCCAACGCTGCTTGCGCCCCGCCGAGTGACGCAGCACCGATGTTAATGCGCCCGCCATCCAGCCCTGCCATCGCAATTTTGAAGCCGCTGCCTTCCGCGCCCAGCATGTTGGAAGCCGGAATCCGCACATCTTCCATAATCACCTGCCGTGTCGGCTGAGCGTTCCAACCCATTTTCTGTTCATTCGGCCCAAATGAGAGTCCCTTGGTGCCCGCCTCAACCAAAAACGCCGAAATACCAGATGGCCCAACGCCGCCAGACCGCGCCATCACTACATAAATATCCGCCACTCCGGCGCCGGAAATAAACTGCTTCACGCCGTTCAGCACAAATTCGTTACCCTCTCGTGCCGCCTTGGTGCGCAACGCTGCGGCATCCGACCCCGCAGACGGTTCGGTTAAGCAATAACTCGCCAAATGTTCCATGCTGCATAATTTTGACAAATACGTTGCCCGCTGCATCGCGCTGCCGTAGCGGTCAATCATCCCGGCCACCATGTTATGAATGGACATATAAGCCGAAACCGTTGGGCAGCCCGTCGCCAGCGCCTCAATAATAAGCGCCGCGTCCAGCCGCGACAGCCCCGACCCGCCGTGCGCCTCGGTCACGTAAATCCCGCCCATCCCCAGCGCCGCCGCTTCGCGCATCACCTCTACCGGAAAAAACTTCTCGCGGTCCCATTCAACCGCCATCGGCGCCAGCCGCTCCGCCGCAAACGCCGCCGCCATCTCCCGGATCGCCACCTGATCCTCCCCCAGCGTGAAAGACAGGCCACCAGATTTTGTGATCGCATCCATGGGTTTGGCTCCGTTGGGTTTAGGCAAATAAGGCCAGGGGCTCTGCCCCTGGACCCTGCTAAGGGCGTAGCCCTTAGAACCGATTAGGTTTAAAAAAGAGGGCCGTACATTGATGTTGCAACACCCGCGGACGGCCCCCTTTCTTAAACCTTACGAATGGACACCAAAGGCTGAGCCCTTGGTGGGGGGTCTAGGGGGCAACGCCCCCTAGTCTTAATCCCCTAGGCCAGCCAAGCCTACTCCATGGTTGGGATAACAAAACTGGCGCCGTCTTTGACGCCCGAAGGCCAACGCGAGGTGACTGTTTTAGTTTTGGTATAAAAGCGGATTGAATCCGGACCGTGCTGATTGAGATCGCCGAAGCCGGAGCGCTTCCAGCCGCCGAAGGTGTGGTAGGCGATTGGCACGGGGATGGGGACGTTCACGCCGACCATGCCAACCTGCACGCGCGAGCAGAAATCGCGGGCGGCATCGCCGTCGCGCGTGAAGATGGCAACGCCGTTGCCGTATTCGTGCTCGTTAGGCAGGCGGATGGCGTCTTCGTAATTTTTGGCGCGCACCACGGCGAGCACGGGCCCAAAGATTTCGTCCTTGTAGATTTTCATGTCGGGAGTGACGTTGTCGAACAGGCAGCCGCCGATAAAGAAGCCGTTCTCATAACCCTGCATTTTGAAGTTGCGGCCATCGACGGCGAGGGTGGCGCCTTCGGCAACGCCGGTATCGATGTATCCGCGCACCCGGTTGAGAGCGGCCTGGGTAACGAGCGGGCCGTAATCGGCGCCGCTGTCGGTGGAGAGGCCGATTTTGAGGGCTTCGACGCGCGGAATGAGTTTCGCCATCAGTGTATCGGCGGTGGCCTTACCAACCGGCACGGCAACGGAAATCGCCATGCAGCGTTCACCGGCGGATCCGTAACCGGCGCCGATGAGGGCATCAACCGCCTGGTCCATGTCGGCATCCGGCATGATGATCATGTGGTTTTTGGCACCGCCGAAGCAATGCGCGCGCTTACCGTTTTGAGCGGCGGTGGCGTAGATATAGTTGGCGATGTCGGACGAGCCGACAAAGCCGATGCCCATCACGCGCGGGTCGTGCAGCAGAGCGTCAACCGCTACCTTGTCGCCATTGACAACATTGAAGATACCAGGCGGGCCACCAGCTTCGATGAATAACTCCGCCAGACGAAGCGGGCACGATGGGTCACGCTCGGAGGGTTTCAGGATGAAGGCGTTGCCGCAGGCAATGGCGGGTGCGGCTTTCCAGAGCGGGATCATCGCCGGGAAATTAAACGGCGTGATGCCGGCCACCACGCCAAGCGGCTGGCGCATGGAATACACGTCGATGCCGGTACCGGCGGCATCTGAGTACTCGCCCTTCAGCAAATGCGGGATACCGATGGCAAATTCCAGCACTTCAACGCCACGCTGAATATCGCCCTTGGCGTCGGGAATGGTTTTGCCATGCTCGGAGGAGATCATCCGAGCGAGTGGTTCCACATTGGCGTTGATCAGGTCGAGGAACTTCATCAGCACACGGGCGCGGCGCTGCGGGTTGGTGGCGGCCCAGGCCGGCTGGGCGGCGGCGGCATTGGCGATGACGGCTTCAACCTCGGCCACGCTGGCCAATGGCACATGGGCCTGAACAGTGCCGGTGTTGGGGTCGAAAACGTCAGCAAACCGGCCTGACTGGCCGGCCACGGATTTACCGCCGATGAAGTGGGTGAGTTCACGCATAATAAGCAAGTTCCTCGAAATGGTTGTTCTTGTGCGGTATTAAGCATGGATAAGGCTATTCGGCTAGCGCGGCGATGTACTGCAACGAAAGTAGGGTTTTGAGGACTATTTTGTTGAAATGCCTATTCTTTTAAAGTCTTTTTCATCGCTGCCGCGAGGCGCGGATTTTCATCTGTGAGGCCCACGACGACACCTTCGCGGTCGGCTTTGGAGCGGTTCTGGTTGAGCTTGCGTTTGCCCTCGATGCGCGAAATATGCAGCACCACGCCGACAATGCCCTTCAGTTGCGAGGCAATGTAATCATCTGGCGCATCGCTCACCGCCCATGGATGGGCGCGCGGGGCCTCGTAACGGTTGGTCAACCGGGTAACAATGCTGAGAATATCCTGCGGTTCCATAATGATTTCCAAACGGCCATACACATGCACGGCTTCGTAATTCCAGGTGGGCACCACTTTGCCGTGCTCCTGTTTGGCGGCGTACCAGGAAGGGCTGATATAGCCGTCAACCGCGGTGAAAATCGCCAGAGATTCAGCGGCGGGGTCAAAGGCTTTCCAATGCTCATTGGCTTTGGCAAAATGGCCGACCAGCGTGGTGCCTTGCCGGGTCAGCGGTAAATGTGTGGCGATCATCCGCGGCTTGTTTGTGGCATCGCAAATGGTTGAAATCAGAACCGGCAGCGACGCCGCTTGCATGATGGCCTGTAACTCCTCGGGGTGGTCTTCGGCAAAGGCGGGAGGAATATACATTGTAGGCTCCGTTCAGCGTGGCAGGGAGACTTCAAATTTGATAATCCGATCGGCGACGTCGCGCCAGCGCGGCTCCAGCATCATCATGTGCGACATTTCATCGAACATGATGGGCGTGGTTTTATAGGTTTTTGCCGTGGCCGCCACGGCCTCGGGCGGAACCAAATGGTCCTGCCCGGCTCCCAGCACGAGTAGAGGCGTGGTGATATGGTTGGCATCCTTAATCCCACGGGTCATCATCGCCGCCACCGCGCGATAACTCTCGGCTTGGATATTGCCGAGATACTGGTCCATCGAGCGGTCATCAGGCCCGCGTGAAAACATCTGATAGCGCAGATTATCTAAATCGCTGCTGCCGGAGGCGACTGTCTGCGAGATGCCGGCACGCAGCACGCTGAACGGTTGCGAGAGGAAGGTTTTAAATAATTGTGCGAAAATCGGCTTCGGCGAGGCTGAGGCCAGCAACACCGCGCCACGAGCGTTATGTTTGGTCAGGTAGGTCTGGGTGATAAAGCCGCCCATCGAATGCCCGACGATCAAAGGCCGATCTAAACCATCGACGACGGCTTTGAGGTCGCGCGCGTAGTCACCGATGGAAAAGCTGTTGATCAGGGCAACGCCTTCGCTCTCGCCATGGCCGCGCAGGTTGAAGGCGACCGCGTCATACCCCTGTGCCGCGAAATACGGCAAAAAAAACGGCTGCCAGTACCAGTCCCAGCACCAAGCCCCATGCAGGAACAATACGGTTCCCCGCTTGGTGCCAATGGCTGGCCGGGTGACGATTTGTAGTTTCATGGCCGGATCATACCGCAAACCGAAACGGGCGCCACGACCAGCGCCCGTGATGCTTCAGCGATTGACTGCGGCCATGGCGGCGGCGGGGTAGCGCGTGCCGGCGGTAACGCCAGGGGTAAACACCGCGGCCAGCTTTGCCAGCTCCTCGACGGTCAGGGTCATGTTTGCCGCTGCGGTGTTTTGGCTGAGATATTTGCGGCGCTTGGTGCCGGGGATGGGCACAATGTCATTCCCCTGCGCCAGCACCCAAGCCAGCGCCACCTGGGCGGCGGTGATTTTTTTGGCGGCAGCGATCGCTTCGATGGCGGCCACGAGAGCAAAATTATGGGTGAAATTATCGCCCTGGAAGCGGGGGTTATTTTTACGGAAATCGCCGTCCTGCAAATCCTCGGTGGATTTGAAGCTGCCGGTTAAAAACCCACGTCCGAGCGGGCTGTAGGGCACAAAACCAATGCCAAGCTCGCGCAGGGTGGGCAGAATTTCGGCTTCTATGTCGCGGGTCCAGAGCGAATATTCGCTCTGCAAGGCGGTAATAGGGTGCACGGCGTGAGCGCGGCGGATGGTGGCGGCGCTGGCTTCCGAGAGGCCGAGATAACGCACCTTCCCGGCCTTCACGAGCGAGGCCATGGCGCCCACGGTATCCTCGATCGGCACCGCCGGATCGACGCGGTGTTGGTAGTAGAGGTCGATGACATCCAGCCCCAGCCGTTGCAGCGAGAGGTCGCACGCCTTGATTACGTAGTCGGGTTGGCCATTAACGCCGCGCACCGCGCCATCAGCACTGCGGATATTGCCGAATTTGGTGGCAATGATGAGTTTGTCGCGCTGGCCTTTGATCGCGCCACCGAGCAGGACTTCATTGGCACCGATGCCATACATATCGGCGGTGTCGAAAAAATTCACCCCGGCATCGATAGCGGCCTGAATGGTGGCGAGCGATTCCACATCATCCCGTCCGGCGTAGAAATCTGACATGCCCATGCAGCCCAGGCCAATAGCGGAGACTGTGAGGGCGGCGGTTTTGGAGCCCAGGGTGCGGTGCTGCATGTGTGTATCCTTCATAAATATTGGCGATGACCGGGATATGGGGGCACCAAACCGGGGCTGCAACCGGGTCAAGCGGATGTTGGTAACGCTGCCATTTGTGCGCGCGCGAACTGGTCCGCCGGCAAATAAGCGCCCAGAACCTCATCGGGTGAGCCATCAGCCTTGATCTGACCTCCATCAATCCAGATCACCCTATTGCACCATTTCATGATGATGTCCGCTGAGTGTGATGAAAGCACCAGAATTTCTGCCCCGCGCACCATGGTTTCCAGCCGATTTCTGGCTTTTTGTAGAAATCCGGCGTCACCCGCTAAAATCCACTCATCCATGAGCAATATCTGTGGTTTGATAGCAGTGGCGAGCGCGAAACCCAATCGGACAATCATGCCGGAGCTGTAGGTACGGACAGGCAACTCTAAAAACTGCGCAAGTTCTGAGAAGCTCGCAACATCATCCTGTAGCTGGTCAATCTGAGCTTGGTTCAGGGCGTTGAACAAGCCGCGCAACCGGATGTTTTCGCGTCCGGTGAGTTCATGGTTCATGCCCTGGCCGGGGTCTAGTAAAGCGGTCACCGCGCCGTGAGTCTCGATCTGCCCCTCAACCGGCTCATAAATGCCCGCCATGGTGCGCAGCAAGGTCGTTTTTCCGGCCCCGTTGGCTCCGACAAAACCCAGCCTGTCGCCGGTTTTCAAAGATACCGAGATGTGCCGCAACGCCTCAACCACCAGCCGGTGCCGGCGATCCTCTCCCACCCGCCCGGAAGCCGCCGCGATCACTGTGCGTTTCAGACTGCGGCTTTCGGCATGATAAATCGGAAACGAAACCGACACGTTTTGCAGTTTGATGCTGGCCATATCAGACCCAGTACGCAATTTGGGGCCGCGTCCGGATGAATAGGATGGTGGTCAGCAGGATCAGCAGAATGGAATAGAAAATCGCCACCGCCCAGATGCTCGCGTTCATCGGCGTACCCAATAGCGGGGCGCGTACAATATCAAGCAGAGCGTAAAATGGATTCCATTGCATTAGTACCAGGCTCAATCCCAGCCCACGATGCGCCAGTACGGTCGGGCTCCAGATCACCGGCGAGACGAAAAACGCCACTTGCATGATGCTGCTCACAATCGGCGGAATATCGCGGTAGCGGGCGCATAGAATACCCAGCAGCAGGCAGAGGGCAAACGCATCCACCAGCCAGAGACCGAAAGCTGGGACCAGCAAAAACGATAATTGATCTGGTACCGTACCCATAATCACGAACACAGCCACGATCACCACGATATTATGGCCGAGGATGAGAACATTGCGCACCACCACCCGCGCGGCATGCAAGGATAGCGGCATCCGCATGGCCCGGATCATCGCCTCCTGCGCAGTGAAGCTGAGACACCCTTCGGTCGTGAGGTTAGCTATAAATCCCCACAGCACCAGCGAGAGTGACAAAAAAGGTAAGTATGTTTTGATGTCGGTGGCAAATAGTTTGGAGTATAAAAACCCAAGCGATGCCACCATTACCGCAGTCGATAAGGTCAGCCAGAACGGCCCGAGCACCGAGCCACGGTAGCGCAGCTTGATATCGAAGACGCTGAGCGCCCAGACCAGCCGCCAGAGCGATAAAGTCTGGCGCAGGTCAGCCTTGGCCATGACGGTGAGCGGCGCCCACGCCTGCCCGGCCGAGATGAAGGCCAAGCTGTTGGCCGGCCCCGATAATCCGGGTGCTTCGCCAGGGACTTCAGATTTCAAGGTCACGTTCATGCCAGCCCGATACTCCACCGCCGTTATTCCAGCAATGTGGCACTGCTGCCTGCGCGTTCAGTTTTGCCGGGCCAGATTGGTGGTGTCTCCGGCGATCACTGAAATATGGTCGCCCGGCTGCAATGAAGGTGTCGGGCCATCGGGGATGGTGGAGAGGGCCGAGCCGTCGTGATCGAGGATCACGACTTCGTCGCGCTGCACCGCCGCGCCGGGCAGTGGCTCGTGCAGTGCAGAGAGTACTCTATCAACGCCCGGGCTGGCGCTCGAACTCACTCTGACCGCTGCCACCACACCGCTATCGGCACTGGCGGTGACATTGGCGACCGCTGGAGTGGCAGCCACCGGAGCAGGTGGCGCCGCACAGGCGTTCAGCAAAGATAGTCCCAGCAGGCCAGCGGCCGTTAGGCGGGGTTTTGTCACGGTCGGTCTCTCCAGCAAACGTAACGCTTTGCTACCATCGCTGGCATTGCCAGCATAGCGCCTTGGTTGCAACGCCTCTCATGTCGTCGCACGATTTTGATTGCGGGAAATTCCTTTATAGTTTAGTTGGTTGTAGTCTATACCTGAGATTACCCCTTAACTGACTTGTTCAAGCTAATGCTTTGCCTCTGGAGGCCTATTTTCATTATGCCAACCGATCATCGCGGGCGTTGCAAATCTTTGCTGCGGGTCACCGTCAGTTTTGCGGGGTTGGCGTTGCTGACCGCCTGCGCCGGCGGTGGCAGTAAAGTGGCTGCGGGGCCATCTACCGACTATTACCTCTCGCACGCGGCGGGCAACTATACCCCGCCTGGCCCCCCTGATGACCCTTGGGGGCCATATATCAAAATCGCCGCTGGCCGGTTTGATGTGCCTGAGCAATGGGTGCGTCAGGTGATGAAAGTGGAATCCGGCGGACATGAATATATCGGCGGGCAGCTTACCGTGTCATCCTCGGGAGCGATGGGTTTGATGCAGCTGGAGCCTGAGACCTATCAGGAAATGGCATCGCGCTATGGTCTGGGTTCAGACCCGTTTAACCCCTACGACAATATCATGGCCGGCACGGCCTATATTCACGAAATGTATTCGGTCTATGGCTCGCCAGGGTTTTTGGCAGCCTATAATGCCGGGCCTGGGCGGCTGGATTCCTTTGAGAATTACCACCAGCCCTTGCCGCATGAGACCACCAATTATGTAGCGATGATCGCGCCGCGCATCCAAGGCTATTACCCGCAGCATCGCTCGGAAGCGGATCAGTTGGCCCTGAATACCATGCCGATGAGTTCCGGCAGCGGTATTTTGCCCCCTGGTGTGGCCCCGGCACCTTACCCATCGCCCGATACCCCGGGCACACCGTTGGCACCGGTTGAGGTGGCTGACTTGGCTCCGCCACCTTCCAACCAGTCTGCCATGTATTCACCAACTCCGGCACCAAGCGCCCCAGCACCAAAGCCGCCGTCGCATGGCTCCGGCTTCTCGTTCATCCCCTCGGCGATGGCTGATACGCCGCCCCCGCACATGCAATTACCGCCGCCCGTGCCCCCGCCGGTCAGCCGGGCTGTTTATGTGGCACCACCGCCGGTTCATGAAATGGTTCCGGGTCGTGCTGGTGGCTGGGCAGTCCAGGTGGGTGCCTACAGTACGGCGGACAAAGCCAAGGCAGCATTGGGAATTGCCGAGCTTTCGGCGGTGCAGATGTTAGTTCACGGCAAGCCTGTGGTGGCTTCCGTGAATAATGGGCTTGGCACCATCTACCGCGCCCGGTTTGTCGGGCTGCCGCATGACCAGGCGGTTGATGCTTGCCAACGGCTTTCAGGCGGTCCAACCGGCTGCGTTATTTTATCGCCGGACGCTCAGTCCTGAGTTGAGCCCGATTAAGGAGCGGCCAGGAAGCCCTTGTAGGTTTCCAGCAGATGCTCCTGTTCGGCGATCATCGCCAAGGTTTCCTGTTGGTTCATCGGGTACAGCGTCGTTTGAATTTTAGCAGCCCAAGCCTGAACTTCAGGCGACTTCACGGCGGCAACCAGGGCGTTGGAGAGCTTTGTAGCAATCTCCGGCGGCAGGTTTGGCGGTGCCACCACGGTACGGAACTGGAATAGTTTGCCCAGGTTCGGCTGGTTCACCGACGTCGCATCCTCGATGCCCGGTACCGGCGATTTATCGGCGAAAACGAACATCAATCGCATCAGCTTTGATTTCGCCATGTTGGCAATGGAGGCGAGCGAATGCACGGTCACATCCACATCGCCGCGCGCCACTGCGATCATCGAGCTGACGGAGCCTTCATAGCCGCTGACGATGGAGACATTAAGGTTGAACACGCCGGCAATAATCTTGCTTACCAGATAATCGGCCGAGGCTTTGCCTGAGGAAGACATTTTAATGGCGCGCTGTTTAGAGAGCGCTTGCAAATCCGCGATCGAATGGATCGGGCTATTGGCAGCGACCGCCAGACCCAACGTATCGCGTCCCAGGTTCGCCAGCCAGGTCATTTTATTTACATCGAAGCCGGGCTTGGGCTTTACGTGCAGCAGGCCCGGCAGATTGGCGATGCACATATTGTAGCCATCCGGCGGATCCATGCTGAGCGTAAATACAGCTTCGGCGCCAGCAGCACCTGGTTGGTTGATGGGTTCGACATTTACCCCCAGGCTCTTCGTTAAAACGCCACAGAATTCACGAACGTATGAATCAAAGTCGCCACCGGCCGCATAGGGCACAATGAAATTGATCGTGTGGTCTGGAAACTGCGCGGCGCAAGCCCGCCCGCCTCCGGCCAACAACATGCCTGCACTGGCGGCGAGCCCAAGGCTTTGGCGGCGGGTCAGGCTGGTCGAATTCATCATAATATGTTCCCCCCAAAAGTGCGTATTTCGCACAAATGTTATATTATTTTGAGTTTCACACAGAGTACCGGATGCGTCAACGGTTAGGCTGGGCTGGTGTTGAGCTGACGCGGTCGGCCAGCTCGGCGCCTGCATCAAGCGGCAATTGCCAGAATAACAACAGCGAGAATGCGGAAATTCCACCCAGAACACAGAAGGCGGTTGAAAATGCGTGTACGCTCAGATGCGCACTACCGTTGCCCGCCAACCCTAAAATCAACGCCGCCAAGGCCACGCCACCGACCTGAGATATCCGCTGCGCCATCTGACTCATGCTGGTGGCATCACGCATTTGCAGAGTATTGACCTCGGCAAAGGTGATTGTGTTGACGCTGGTCATTTGTAGTGAACGGAACACCCCGCCGCCAAATATAACGGCCATCATGAACAGCCGCGACGTTGACGGCTCGAACGTGCCGTACAGGAACATGAACCCGGCAGTGATCAGCGCGTTCCAAATGAGAATATTGCGAAATCCAAATTTTTTGATCACCCGCCGGGAAATACTGCGCATACCGAACGACCCCGCCGACGAGATAAACGTGATGGTGCCTGATTTCAGCGGCGAATAGCCAAAGCCAACCTGCATCAGTAACGGCAGTAAAAATGGAATCGCCCCGAAGCCGAGCCGGAATATGCTGCCCCCCGTTATACTGATCCGAAAACTTGTCACGCGAAACAACCGCAAATCCAGAATCGGGTTGCTCACGATCCGGCTATGAAGGTAATAAATCCCCAGTGAGATTAGTCCGGCAAACAGCAGGCCAAGTGGTATGATGTTATCATCGAATTGGCTGGACACGGAATCGAGTGCCGCCATCAGGCAACCAAAGCCTAGACCCGTTAAAATAAACCCGCGCCCGTCGAAGGCTTTCACCTCGGTTTTGTTCAAATCTCTGATAAAACGCAGCGTTAAAACGATCCCCATTATACCGGCAGGAACATTGATCCAGAAAATCCAGCGCCAGGAAATGAAGCTGGTAATCGCGCCCCCCAGCAGCGGTCCGGTGGCCGGGCCGATGATGGCTGTCATGTTCATCAGCACCATGGCCGATAAGAGCTCGGTTTTTTCAACCGAGCGCACTAATATCAGTCGCCCCACTGGCACCATCATGGCGCCGCCTAACCCCTGAATGACGCGCGCCGCCACCAAGGTGGAAAGGTTGATGGAGACGCCGCACAGAACAGAACCCAGGGTGAATAACCCAATAGCAAGGCAGAATATCCGCCTTGGCCCAAATTTATCGGCGACCCAACCGCTCAGAGGCAAAAAAATAGCGAGCGACATTAAATACGAGGTGATGGCTAAATGCAGCTTCAGCGGTGTCACACCGAGCGAGCCGGCCATCGAGGGTAACGAAGTTGCCAGCGCGGTAGAGTCCATTTGCTGCATGAACAGGGCGCAGGCCACGATCATGGGCACGATTTTACGCGTGGGCAACGCCAATTTCGTCTCCTTAGCTGGTGGGTAAGTCTATGGCATACTCACCGGTATGTAGAGGGTGTGGGGCGGCATACGAACGGCTTTTGCGGAAAAGTGCCCAATGCTGCTGGATTTAAGGTTCCGTTGTCGCTGGGAATGTCGCTATAGTTTCCAAATGCTAAACGGGCGGGCTCGCAAAGCTGCGCGTGCCGCAGACCCGGAAAGGGAGAGGAATAATCTCGTTGAGTACGTCATTGCCGCTGCTGCCTCCTAGTCACCCGCAACGCCAGGAACTCAATGACGAGGCGCACGCCCGGCCACCAGAGACTCTCATCGCGCCGGTGCGGATTTCGTACCTCGCTCTGTACGGCGACAGCTCGTTACGTGACGGTCAGTTGCAGCACATCGCCGACCTCGCAGGGCGTTTCGGCGTCAAGCCGCCGGCCCCTGGAGCGATCCATTATAGTGCCAACATGGGCCGGTTCCGGCTGAAGTGGGAACGTCATTCGGAATTTGCCCGCTATAAATTTATCACCCCCGGCACCGGCGAAGACCCGTTTGCTGACCCGCCAATCCGGCAGGTGCCAGCGGCGTGGCTGGCCGGGCTAACCGGGCAGACCCTCACCGCGACCCATGCAGCGTTTTTGCCGCTGGGTGATGCGCAGCCCGACTATGATGCGATTTCAGGGCGGTTATTTGCGGGCAACCCGCTGATTGGTTCAGCCGTTGCGGGCGGGGCCGGCATCGCGTTGACCGATTTGCGGATTCGCCCGGATGGTTTCAGCCGTTTGCTGGTGCTGGATAAATCCCTGCGTCCTCGTCAAGCCGGCCGGGCACTGCAACGGCTGCTCGAGATAGATACCTACCGGCTGCTGGCCCTGCTCACGCTGCCGTTGGCACGGCAATTAACGCCGGCACTGGCCGCCAGCGAGCATGAACTGGCTGATATTACCTCTGCCTTGGTAGGTGTGGCTGAAGTAGGAGAGCCGCAATTGCTGGACCGGCTGACGCGCCTGGCGGCACAGATTGAAAGTTTCGAGTCGCAAAATAACTATCGCTTCAGTGCCGGCCGGGCTTATTACCAACTGGTACAACAGCGCATCGCTGAATTACGCGAGGAGCGGATTGTTGCGATCCAGACGTTCCGGGAATTCACTGAACTGCGGCTGGCCCCGGCGATGAATACCTGTAGTGTGACAGCTCTACGTCTGGAATCGCTGTCATCGCGGGTGGCACGGGCCACACAGTTGCTATCCACCCGTGTTGATGTCTCGCGCGAGCAGCAGTCTATTGCGGTGCTGGAATCGATGAACGAGCGGGCTGATTTACAATTACGGCTGCAGCAAACGGTCGAGGGTTTGTCAGTTGCGGCAATTACTTATTACATCATTGGGTTAATTGGCTATGCCGCGCGCGGCATGCAGGCCAGTGGGGTGAAACTCGACCCGGACATGGCGATGGGCATTGCGATCCCCTTTGTGATTCTGGCGGTTGCGATGGGCATCCGGCGCATCCACCATAAGGTTTTGCACGCCAGCGCGAGGGCGGGACATCATTAACATCTGATCAAGCGGGCTTGCCCGGCCTTTCCGGCACCGGCACACTAACGCTCTATCATTGCGGGAGCCGAGATGCCTATTCACTATGAGACACTAATGAACTTCGAGATCCCTGATGTTCATTACACACTAACCAAGCGTGAAGCGGCCTTCTATGCGCTCTCCTGCGGGTTTGGCGCTGACCCGTTGGATGAGGCGCAACTGGACTACGTGGATTTCGACCGGGATTTGAAAATTGTTCCCTCGATGCCCGTGGTGATGGGTTATCTGCCGGGTTTTATCGCTGACCCGCGGACCGGCATTGACCATGTGAAAGTGGTGCATGGAGATCAAACGGTTGAATGGCTCGGGTCTCTCAAGGCGGGGCAGGAGGTGATCTGCCGTAACCGCATCGCCAGCCTGATTGATAAAGGCGAGGGCCGGGGCGCGTTGATGGTGATGGAGCGCGACATGACCGACGCCGTCAGCGGCGCACCACTGGCCAAAACAACCGCCACCATCGTGCTGCGCGGCGACGGCGGGTTTGGCGGGCCTTCTGGCCCGGTGCCGGTGCAGCCGAAAATGCCGGAGCGGTCGCCCGATGTCGTCATCGACCTGCCAACCCGGCCCGAGCAGGCTTTGTATTACCGCTTCAACGGCGATGATAACCCGCTGCACGCGGCCCCAAAATTTGCCGCGATGGCGGGGTTTCCGAGGCCAATTTTACACGGGCTTTGCACCTTCGGCGTGGTCACCCATGCGTTGCTGAAAGCCGTGTGCGACTATAATCCATCCCACCTGCGCAAATTCGGTTGCCGATTCTCCGCCCCGGTATTTCCAGGCGAGACCATCCGCACCGAAATATGGGCCGACGGGTTTTTTCGCGCGCGGGTGGTGGAGCGCGACGTGGTGGTGGTGAGCAACGGAACCTTTAGCGCGGGTTAAACCGCCCCGTTCGCCAGCAGCACGTTACGGACCGCTTCCTCGGCGACTTCAGGATGAGTGAAGGCCTGGCCGATGCCGTGAGTTAAAATGAAGGTCAGCTTGCCATCCTTCATTTTTTTATCCTGCTTCATATGCGTCAGCAGATGTTCGGCAGGCAGGTTATTGATCCGGGTTGGCAGGCCGACGGCAGTGAAATGGGCGGCGATGCGGCTGGCATCTTCCTGCGGACAGAAACCCAGATTCGCTGAAAGCTGGGTGGCCAGGATAATGCCCACCGCTACGGCCTCACCGTGCAGCAGGCCCTGGCCATAGCCGGTCTCGGCTTCCAGCGCATGGCCGAAGGTGTGGCCTAAATTCAGCAGGGCCCGCCCACCGTTTGGTTTCATCTCGCGCTCATCATCGCCCACCACGGCAGCCTTGAAGGCCACCGCGCTTTCAACGGCCTGGGCAAGTAATGCGGCATCGCCGTTGAGCATCGCCGCGCCATTGGCCTCGCACCACGCATATAGTGAGGCATCGGCGATCAGCCCGGCCTTGACGATTTCCGCGTATCCGGCCCGCCACTCGCGGATCGGCAGGGTGTTGAGGATCGCGGAGTCGGCCAGCACCAGGCGCGGCTGGTGGAACGCCCCGATCAGGTTTTTGCCATGCGGCGAATTGATGCCGGTTTTGCCGCCCACGCTGGAATCCACCTGCGCCAGCAAACTGGTGGGAATTTGAATGAATGGCAGACCACGCAACGTCGCGGCGGCGGCAAAACCAGCCAGATCCCCGATCACCCCGCCGCCGAGGGCGATGATGGTGGTGTGGCGGTCCACCTTGCGGCTCAGCAATTCGCCGATCACAAACGCCCAGGTCTCGATGCTTTTTGAGGCTTCGCCTGACTTAACGATAACGCTGTCATGCGTGATGGCAACCTGTTCCAAGCTGGCTTGCAGCTTGAGCAGATGCAAGGCGGCAACAGTCTCATCGGTGATGATCACCACGCGCTTCTGCGGCAATACCTTGTGCATCAGCGCCCCGGCGCGAGTCAGCAGGTTCGGGCCGATAACCACGTCATAGCTGTTCTGGCTGAGCTTGACCTCAACCCGGCGTGGTTCGGCGTAGGTTGTCAGCTTGTCGATTACATTCTGGGTGGTCACGTCAGGTGGGTCCTCAGAGCCAGGGATAATGATGTCGGCCAGAGCATAGACCGGGCCACGCACCGCTAATAGCCGCTGCAATATTTCCCCGGGGTCGCCGTTATTGAGCAACGGCCGGTGGGTGCGGCCACGCACCCGGTGCAGCAGAATGTGGACGGGGCTGTGCAACCACACGGAAATCGCGCGGTGGCCCACAATATCCCTGGTTTCGGGGTCCATAAAGGCGCCGCCGCCGGTCGCGAGCACGATTGGGCCGCGGGCCAGCAGACGCTCGATGACGCGCTTTTCTCCGGCTCGGAAATGCGGCTCGCCGTGTTTGGCAAATATTTCGGCCACGCTCATTCCGGCGGCGCGCTCGATCTCCTGATCGGAATCGTAGAATGGCAGGTTCAACCGGCCAGCCAGGCGTTTGCCAATGGCAGTTTTACCGGCCCCCATCAGCCCGACCAGGACGATGCTCTTTTCAGGCTCAGGGACAATTTGGTGGATGTTGTGCAGCATGGTCAGTCAGGCTTATCACATCATGCCTATGGCGGTAGATGGTCACATTGAAGCGTTTTTGGAAATG